>Ga0335079_10000034_pt1 | contig 179269 bp, 148 predicted proteins | sample Lox_Sample_33_FD_206719 | JGI IMG/M metagenome (GOLD analysis project Ga0335079, IMG submission 206719) | Soil microbial communities from Loxahatchee National Wildlife Refuge, Florida, United States - Lox_Sample_3.3 | ecosystem: Environmental > Terrestrial > Soil > Wetlands | place: USA... | reverse complement strand
CAGCGGTCGAAAATCCTCGCTGGCTGACCCTTGACGCGAGCTGGTCGTCGCTGATCGGCACCATCAAGCACAACGTGCCCAAATTCCTCGCGGTCGGCGCCTCGGATGCAAAACCGCGCCTAAGGTCCGGCGAAGGCAACCTTGCCGACGATTATGTCCACTTGCGCAGCGTGCAATATCGCGGCGCACGCGCCTATGCGCTCGTGAATGTACAATTGGCGAGAGAGGTCTATGAGCGTGATTCCGAAGCGTTCCGCCGCCATGCCGCGCTACCGATCGTGGCCGGGATGCGCGACGTCAAAATTGCGTCGGCGCATCAGACACTCGTTATCGGCAGTGCCGATCCGGAAACCGCGCGCTTGCTCAAGTTGCCGGTCAATGCTCCGACGGCGGAGGCGCACTGCGTTGTGATCGATCGGCACGGCATCGCGATTTATGTGGCCGACATCACCTATCGCGGCGACTGCATCCGGCTCGAGACCACGCTCTATAGCGACGAGCGGCACGGAGGTCGATAGGATGGCACGGGAAATTTAGGCGTTCAATGCAGCCGCAGAAATTCGCGCGGCGGGCGATCGTGCCGGCGAGCACCTACCATGTCCTGTGGGCATTGGTCGTGACGTACCTTGGCTACCATATCTGATATAGGTTTCTGCCATGGACGACTCACAATCCCTATTCTCCGTCCTGCGCCAATCGGCTGACGCCGAGGCTGTCGCCGCGATCGAGCGGTTGGTGCGCGACGGAAGCGACCGCGAGCTCAACCGCGTGAACGTCCTCTCTTTCGCCGCCAAGGCGGGACTTGACGAAGAGCGGACGATCGCGGCCTTTCTGCACGCGGCTCGCCTTGGGCTTTTTGAGCTCTCCTGGAACGTCCTCTGCCCGGGCTGCGGCGGGGTCTTGGAAGCCAGCGCCACGCTCAAGACCGTTAAGCACGAGGAATACACCTGCGCCCTTTGTGCCGCGGGTTATCGACCGACGCTCGACGAAATGGTCGAGGTGACTTTCACCGTGAGCCCGCGGGTTCGTCGCATCGCCGCGCACTCTCCGCATGACTTGCCGGCGAGCGAATATTTCCGCCAGATTTTCTGGAGCTCAGCTCTCGACCTTCCCGAGGGATCGCTCGACGACTTGTTCAACGAAGTGACACTGGAGCAAATCGAGCTGCCGCCAGGAGAAAAGGCGCTGGTCTCCCTGCAGCTCCCGGCCCAATTCATTATCATCATCGATCCGGTGACTCACGCGGCGCAATTCGTCGACGTCAAGGGCGAGCCCACGCGCGAGCGGCAGAATCTGTCGATGATCTTCAACAAGGTGCGCGCACCCACGGGCAACATTCAGCTTCGCCCGGGGCCCCTGCGTCTCTCGCTCGACAATCGCACGGACGTACGTGTGCTGCCCGGCGTGTGGATCGCCGGCGACAAGCTTCACGAATTCATCGGCAAGCGTAAAGCGTTCCTGACCGCAAAGCGTCTGCTCACCAACCAGACCTTCCGCGACATCTATCGCACGGACACGCTGGACGTCGATCAGCGGCTCAAGATCACCAGTCTCACTTTCCTGTTCACCGATCTCAAGGGTTCGACCGAACTCTATGAGCGGGTCGGCGACTTGGTCGCCTTCGACCTCGTGCGGACCCACTTTCAGGCGCTCAACGAGATCGTGGCCGCAGAGGCGGGCGCCGTCGTCAAGACCATCGGCGATGCGGTGATGGCGACGTTTCCGACGCCCGACCGCGCGGTGGCTGCGGCGCTTCGGATGCGCGAGGCGATGCGCCGGCTCAACGACGAGCGCGGGCGCGAGGATTTGCTACTCAAGATCGGTATCCACGAAGGACCGTGCCTCGCGGTCGTGCTCAACGATCATCAGGACTACTTCGGCCAGACCGTGAACATTGCCTCGCGGGTACAGGGGCTCGCGACGTCGCGCTCGATTTTCGCGACCGAGCCGGTTGTCGACTATCCACAGACCTCGGCGCTGCTCGAAACCAAGGGCCTCATTCCACAGCGTCAGCAGCGAGTGCTGTCCGGTATCACGGACGAGATGAGCGTCTACGAGATCGCCTGATCGTCGCTAACCCAATCGAGATGGCTTCCAAAGCAAGTCCGCGACGGTCCGCCGCGTCGCGGGTTTGCCGCCGTCCGCGGGCCATCCCAGGGTGATCAGCGCCTGTGGCTCCCAGCCGCTCGGCAAACCCAAGGCCTCGGCCACGACTTCAGGGCAGAACAGCGGCGCGCACATCCAGCAGGCGCCGAGACCCTCGACATGGGCCGCCAACAGCAGGTTTTGCGCGGCCATGGCCGTGCTCTGCACGGCCATCAGGTGCTCGGCTTCTTGGCGCGCATCGCGATAGCGGTCCATCTCGCTCATGTCTACCGCCACCACGATCACCGATGCGGCGCCGGTGATCCGCGCGTAGGAACGCGCCACGTCCTGCTCGATCGCGGCTGCGGGATCTCCGTCGCGAAGCCGATCGGCGTGCAGTCGGTCGCCCATGGCTCGCGCAAGACGGTCTTTCCAGGACGCATCCTCAATCAGCGCAAAGCGCCAGGGCTGGCGATTGTGCGCGGAGGGCGCCCAGCGTGCCGCATCGAGCAGGCGCGCGATGATCGCCGGGGGGATTGCCTCGGCGCGATAGCGCCGGATCGAGCGCCGTCCCGCGACAAGCTCGCGGAACGCCGCCGCTCTGTCGCGGCTCGTCATCGCGTGGGCGCTAACCGAGCACCTGGAAGTGTGCGTCGGTGATCTTGCCTAGCTTGCCGTTGATCGGGAGGATGTCCTGCGGACAGGCCGACATCGCGACGATGCAGTCCATCCTCGCCCGCAGGATCACATAATCGCCGGGCTTCGACACCGGCTCGCCCCAGGAGGTCTTGCCCTCGCGGTCCACGGGTATGTTCATCCAGAGATTGAGCGGCGCCGGCACTTCAGGCGCGGCGATTCCGAGTTGGCGCATCCCCGCGATCAGATTGTCGGTGCAGTTGTCGTGATACTCCTTGCACCCGAGCAATCCGTACCGGTAGTCGTCGCAGGCGGCCATCAAGGTATCGTGGATGCCGGGCGAGGTATCCTCCTCGAAATGCAGAATCGGTCGACGCCGGTTGGTGTAGAGGTCGTGCCCCTTGCGCGGAAAAATCGTGCCGATGGTCGGTCGCGTGTGCTCCATGGACATGAACTCCGGCAAATAATCGGCGCCGAAGGCCCAGGTATCAACCACCTGGGTTCCCGCGGTGTTGATGATCTTGATCGCCTGGCCCTTGGTCAGGCGCACGGCGCGGCCTTTGCGCGCGGGAACGGTCATGAGGTCACTCGTAGACATGGGATTATCTCGCTTCGTTTTGTGTTGGGGAACTGATCTCGTGGAGATACCAGGCGACGTATCGGCTGGTATTAGCCTCCATGGGCGCGTAGGGGCCGGGCGCATAGTAGCGGGACGCGACCCCCAACTGGTTCTGCTCGATGATGCGCTGATCGGCCTCGCTGGTGACGCGCCACAGCCAGGTGAGCTTCGCCGGGTCAAAATCGGCACCGGACCGGGCGTCCTCGCGCACAAGCCAGATCACTTCGATCTCCGTCCGATCGACTGCGCGCGGCAGAAAACGATAGATCACGCCGTGATCGGCGTAGGCGAGAAAGAAGCTGGCGGGGCCGAAGTGCACCGAGGTGGCGCCGCCATCATGTCCCCGCAGATTCCCCATCAACGGAGCGACGCGGCGGCCATCTTCGCTTCCGGTCTCGACGCCCTCATAGAGGGGATACCGGAATCCGAAGACTGCTTCTTCGCCCGAGTCCGAGGACTTCCAGTGATTTCGCGTCGGCGCGTCGGTCCCAAGCGCCGCCGCGCGCATCCGCAATTGCTGGTTCATCCTCTCGATGCGCGCCGGCGGCTGTTCGAGCGCATGCAGCCGCGAGTATTCAGGATGCGCCGGTGCGCAGTGATAGCATTCGAGATAATTCTCGACCGCGAGCTTCCAATTGGCGGCGATCGGATAACGCTCGCGGTGCGCGACGCGCGCGCGGGCCCAGTCAAAGGGACCGAGGCAGGTTTGCAAGGTCGCTTCGGCATTGTCGAGGCTGAGCGGAGCCTCTGCCAAGGACATCAGAATCAGTCCCTCGATGACGCGGAGGTGCAGCCGTCTTAGCCCGTGCGACGCGAGATCGAAATCTCCGGGCATGTGCCGCGCCGCCTCCAGCTTCCCGTCGAGGCCGTAAGTCCAGCCATGATAGGGACAGATCAGCGAGGCCGTCCGGCCGCTTTCCTCGGCGCAAATTCGGGATCCGCGGTGTCGACAGACGTTGACGAACGCCCGCAAATCCCCGTCCTCGCCGCGAAGGATAATCGCGGATTCGCCGGCAATTTCGACCGTCTTGAAGTCGCCCGCCGCCCTGAAGCCGCTGACGTGCCCGACGCAGAGCCAATGGCGTAGAAAAATCCGCTCTATGTCGCGGCGGAAGAGCACGGGATCGCGATAGAACGGCTGCAGCAGCGAAGACCTCGGCGGCTGCGCCTCGATGAGCGCCGCAATCTCCCGCTCGCCACTCTCGCTCATTCGCCTTTCCGATGTCGCCTCAGGCGCGATTGGCCAGCGCATTGGCGACGCGGCGCTGGAATTCGTGCGTCGTCGTCTCATGATAGGGCGAGAAATGGGCGTCGTGGTATCCGGGAGAGCGGCGGCCCACCTGCATGCCCTGGACCACGCCGATGTCCTCGAGGTTGGTCTTGGTCCAAAGCTCCACCACCTTGCCGCGCGCCGGCGCAAACTCGCTCGAGAGCGCGCGCTGACCCACGAAATAGAAGTGGAAAGTTTCCTTGGTGCGCTCCGGCGCCACCGGTTCGACGCTGAACAAGAAGAGGTAATCCGGGTGCAGACCGAACATCAGATTCGGAAGCACTGTCGGATAATCGGCCACGCGCTGCTCCGCCTCCGAGAGTCCCGGAAAGCGCGGGAGATCGGAATGTCCGGCGGTACCGGGCACATAGTTGGTGCTGGCCTGTCCGAGGAACAGATCCTCGACGACGCTCAGATGCGCCTCCATGCGCGAGGTCGTGTTGAGCGTCGGATGCGCAAAGGGCAGGTGATAGCTCTCAAGGAAATTCTCGACCGCAAGCTTCCAATTGGCGGCGAGATCGAATTCGCAGGAATATCCATGCCGCAACTGTGCCAGGTCGTATTTAGCCCAGCGTTTCGTCAGGGGCTTCATGTGCTCGACGAGCGGCGGCGCGTTGCCCGAGATGTTGACGAACACCAGGTCATTCCAGGTCTCCGCGCGCACGGGCTCGATCCCCATGCGCGAGCGGTCGATGCTAGGGCTCGAATGGTCCTCGGGTCCGTTGAAGCACGGTGTGAGCGCGAGCCTCCCGTCCAACTCGTAGGTCCAGGAATGATAGCGACAGACCAGCTTGGGGCGGCGCTTCTGCGGCTCGGTTACGAGCTGCGTGCCACGGTGGCGGCAGACATTGTGGAAGGCTCTGATCCCGCCCTTCTGGTCGCGGAGCACCAGGATCGGCAGGCCCGAGACGGTGACCGGCAGAGCATCGCCGGGATCGGGAATCTGGGCCCCCAGTGCCGCGAAGGTCCAGCGCTCGCGAAACAGCGCCGTACGCTCGGCCTCGAGAAACTCGGGCGAAGTGTAAGCGGCATTGGGGAGACAGATCGCCTCGGCGGTCGGGCGGTTGATCGCCTCGATCGCCGCGGGAGTGAGAATATCACCGACGCGGGCCAAGACCGGCTCCTACAGGCATGCGGCCCCTGCGGCCGCCATAGGATGGTACACCAGTCGCCCTAGGCCAGCACTAACGGAGAAAACCCCGAAGGAGATTGTGGGGGGCCGATCGGGGATGAGGGGATGTGTTACACGAAAATGTCGTGTGTGCCGCGCACGCCTCTCCACGCCCAATCATCGCCTGGTGCCCTTTCAATCGGAACGTTGACTGCCCTGCCCTCAAGGCTTCGAATAAGGTTGGATCATGGGGTAAAGGAGCTGGCGGAGTGGCCACGAACGATCCGCTGTTGCGGGAATATCGACTGAAGCACCTGACCCTGCGCAATCGCTTCCTATCGACCGCGCACGAGCCCTTCTTCACCGAAGACGGCATGCCCAAGGACCGCTATCGCCTCTACCACGTGGAGAAAGCGCGCGGCGGCATTGCGCTCACCATGATCGGCGGCTCGACGGTGATCGCCCCCGACAGTCCCGCGGTGTTCGGTAATATCCTCGCCTACAAAGACGAGGTGGTGCCGTGGCTCCGGCGTCTCGCCGACGACGTGCATGGTGAAGGTGCCGCGGTCATGATTCAGCTAACCCATCTGGGTCGGCGCACGGTCTGGAGCAGGGACGACTGGCTTCCGGTGGTGGCGCCTTCGCCGGTGCGCGAGCCCGCCCATCGCGCTTTCCCCAAGACCATCGAGGATTGGGATATCGCGCGCATTCATCGCCACTATGCCGACGCCGCGGAGCGTTGCCGGAGCGCGGGTCTCGACGGTATCGAAATCGAATGCTACGGCCACCTTCCCGATCAGTTCTGGTCGCCCGCCACCAACAAGCGCGACGACGAGTATGGCGGCAGCCTCCAGAACCGAATGCGATTCTCGCTGGAGATGCTGCGCGCTATCCGCGCCCGGATCGGACCCGCCTTCATCATGGGCGTGCGAATGGTCTGCGACGAGGATTGGGAGCGCGGCCTCCCCAAGGAGGAGGGCGTCGAAATCGCGCGCCGCCTCGCGGCGAGCGGACTCATTGATTTCATCAATGTGATCCGCGGCCATATCGAGAGCGACGAGGCGCTTTCGCACGTGATCCCCGGCACGGGCGCGCGTTCAGCGCCGCATCTCGATTTCGCGGGCGAGGTGCGCAGCGCCACGCGCTTTCCGGTGTTCCATGCGGCGCGCATCCAAGACGTCGCGACCGCCCGTCATGCGATCGAGAGCGGCAAACTCGATATGGTCGGTATGACTCGGGCGCACCTCGCCGATCCACACATCGCGCGCAAGGTTATGGCGGGTCGTGAGCACGAAATTCGCCCGTGCGTCGGTATGGCTTACTGTATCGACCGCATCTACGCCGGCGGCGATGCGCTTTGCATCCACAACGCCGCGACCGGACGCGAAGCGACCATGCCGCACGTGGTCGAACGCGGCTTGGGCCCGCGCAAGAAGGTCGTTGTGGTGGGGGCGGGTCCGGGAGGGCTCGAGGCGGCGCGCGTTGCCGCGGCGCGGGGACACAACGTGGTGCTGCTAGAGGCGGCGGACCGGGCGGGCGGTCAGCTATTGCTGGCAGCAGGATTGAAGCGCCGCCGCGAGGTGCTCGGCATCGTCGATTGGCGGCTTGCGGAATGCGCGCGCGACGGGGTCGAGCTGCGGCTCAACACGCTCGCCGAGAAATCGCACGTGCTCGCCGAAAATCCGGACCTGGTGGTGATCGCGACCGGCGGCTTGCCCAACACGTCATTCCTCGACGCGGGGGGCGAGCTTGCCACCACGAGCTGGGACATTTTGTCGGGAGCCGCGAAGCCTGCGGAGTCCGTGCTGCTCTTCGACGACAATGGCGCGCATCCCGGAATGACCGCTGCCGAGTTCGTCGCCGAGGCGGGATCGGCACTGGAGATCGTGACACCTGAGCGCGTGCTTGCGCCGGAAGTCGGCGGGACCAACTATCCCGGCTATTTCAGGGCCTTCGCACGCCATGGGGTCACCGTCTCCCTGAACCTGCGCCTCGAGCGCATCCGGCGCGAGGGCAACCGCCTGGTGGCGACGCTCTACAGCGAGTATGACCGCTCGCGATGCGAGCGTCGCGTCGATCAGGTGGTGGTGGAGCATGGAACCTTGCCGCTGGACGATCTCTACTTCGAGCTGAAGCCGGACTCGCGCAATCTCGGCGAGCTCGATCACGCGGCGCTAGTCGCCAACCGCCCGCAGCGGCTCGAGCGAAATCCCGACGGCAAGTACCAGCTCTTCCGCATTGGCGATGCGGTGGCGTCACGCAACATTCACGCCGCCGTGTTCGACGCGCTGCGGCTGCTGAAGGACCTCTGATGAGCGAGCAAGGCATCGGCGCTCGCGTGCCGCGCAAGGAAGACGCGCGGCACCTGCACGGGCGCGGCAATTTCGTCTCGGACATGATCCTGCCGGGACAGCAGGAGATCGCCTACCTGCGCAGCCCGGTTGCCCATGGCCGGCTCATGCAGGTGCGCAAGCCGCGGGGATACGAGCACGCGGTATTCTTGCGCGAGGATATGGATGACGTGCTTCCGATCGTCGCGCGCTCGACGCTTCCGGGTTATCGCGTATCCGAGCAACATCCGCTGGCGCACGGCAAGGTCCGCTTTGTCGGCGAGCCGATCGCGATGGTGGCGGCGTCGTCGCGCGCCGAGGCCGAGGACATCGCCGAAGCGATCGAGCTGGAGATCGAGGATCTGCCGGCGCTCGTGGACGCGCATCAAGCACGCGCCGACACCACCGTTCGCCTGCATGAGGAGTGGCCGGACAATCTCTTCATTACCATGAACTACGAGAACGGGTTCGATGCGCTCGCGGCCACCGCGCCGGTGGTGGTGCGGCGCGAAGCGGCGCTCTCGCGCCAAGCCATGGTGCCGATGGAAGGAAAGGCGGTGCTCGCTTACTGGGATGAGCGCGCCGACCAGCTCATGGTCTATTCCTCGACCCAGACGCCGCACATGATCCGAATCGGGCTTGCGGAAACCTTGGGCCTCGACGACGCAATGGTTCGCGTGATCTCGCCCGACGTTGGCGGCGCTTTCGGCTACAAGTGCATCCTGCAGCCCGAGGAAATCTGCGTCGCGTGGCTCGCGCGAAAATTCCGGCGTCCGTTCCGCTATGTGGAGGACCGGCGCGAGCATCTGATCGCCGGCGCCAATGCGCGCCAGCATCACTATCGCATGACGGGCTATGCGGACAAGAACGGCCGTCTGCTTGCGCTCGATGCCGAGATCACCATCGACGGCGGCGCATATTCCATGTGGCCCTACACCGTGGGTCTTGAGACCGGGCAGGCCACCGGCAACCTGCCGGGCCCCTATGATTTCCGGGGATATCGCTGCAAGACCGCGTGCGTTGCCACCAACAAGCCGGGATTTCTCCCGTACCGCGGCGTCGCGAGGACCGGTGTCTGCTTTGCGATGGAGTTGATGATCGACGCGATTGCCCGCGAAGTAGGGCGCGAGCCCTGGCAGGTTCGCCGCGACAATCTCGTGCCCGCGGCGGCGATGCCCTACGACAATGTTGCCCGCAAGCATTACGACAGCGGCGACTATCAGCGCGCCCTCGACCTCGCCCGCGAGAAGATCGATCTCGACCGTTGGCGCGCGCGTCAGCGCCGCGGCGAGAACGACGGGCGTCTGATCGGCGTGGGCTTTGCCAGCTATTGCGAGCAATCGGCGCACGGAACCAGCGTGTTCGCGGCCTGGGGGCTGGCGCTCGTGCCGGGCTACGACCAGGCAACCGTCCGGATCACGCCCGGCGGCGGCCTCGAAATCCGCGTGGGCGTGCATTCGCACGGACAGGGCATGGAGACAACCCTCGCGCAGGTCGCGCACGAGGCGATCGGGATCGACATCGCGCGCATCAAGGTGGTTTTGGGCGACACCGGCATCACGCCCTATTCCACGGGGACCTACGCGTCGCGCAGCATGGTGATGGCGGGAGGCGCGGTGGCGCGCGCCTGTGAGGCGTTGATTCCGCGCCTGACCCTGATCGGCGCGCATCTCATGCAGTGTGCCACCAACACCGCTCGGTATGCCAAGGGCGCTGTGACGGGACCGCAGGCCTCGGTCACCGTCGCGGAGATCGCCGACGCCTGGTACCGCCTGCCCTATCGCTTGCCGCCCGATGTCGATTTGGGCGGCCTCGAAGCGACCATGGCGTACCGGCCGACCGTCGATACCGGTGCGTTCAGCTATGCCTCGCACACCGCCGTGGTCGCGGTCGATCCGGCGCTCGGCGAGGTGGAGATCCTCGATTACGTCATCGTCGAGGATTGCGGCACCATCGTGAACCCTATGGTCGTCGAAGGGCAAATGCTCGGCGGGGCCGCACAGGGGATCGGCACCGCGCTTTACGAGGAAAGCACTTATGATGCGAACGGCCAGCCGCTTGCCTCCACCTTCGCCGATTACCTGCTGCCGGGCGCAACGGAAATACCGGCAATGCGAATTTTCCATTTGGAGACTCCCTCGCCCTACACCGCCTTCGGCATGAAGGGCATGGGCGAGGGTGGCGCGATCGCGCCGCCGGCCGCGATCTTCAACGCCGTCAACGACGCGCTGCGCGGACTCGGTGTCGAGATGACGGAGACACCGCTAAGCCCGAAGCGACTGCTCGCGGCGATTGAGCGCGCCAAGGCCCCCGCATGAAGGCGGCGGCATTCGACTACGCGCGGCCTCGAACACTCGACGAAGCGGTCGCTCTCCTCGCCGACGGGAATGGTGCGGCAAAGGTGCTCGCGGGTGGACAGTCGCTGGGCCCAATGCTGAATCTGCGGTTGGCTCGGCCACGCCTTCTGGTGGACATCTCGCGCCTGCCGGAGCTGCGCCGGATGCACGAGGCCGACGACCATTGGGAGATCGGCGGCGGCGTGACCCATGCGGAGATCGAGGACGCTGGCGCCCGTTTGCGCGGCGCCGAGGTGCTCGCGCGTGTCGCAGGCGGCATCGCCTATCGTTCCGTGCGCAATCGCGGCACCATCGGCGGCAGCGTCGCCCACGCCGATCCTGCGGGGGATTGGCTCGTGGTATTGGCGTCGCTCGGCGCTTCGATCCGTGCGCGCGGTCCCGCGGGCGAGCGCGATGTTTCGTCCGATCGGGTGATGAAAGCCGCCTTCACCACCGAGCTGCGCGATGACGAGATCATCGCGACGGTGCGGGTGCCGAAACTCGCATCGGCTGCCCGGTTCGGCTATTTCAAGTTCTGCCGCAAAGCCGGTGAATTTCCGGAGGCGAGTGCTGCCGTGTTGCTCGATCCGGAGCGAAGATCGGCGCGGGTTTTCCTGGGTGCACTCGAGGGCGCGCCGCGGCCGCTGCCGGAGCTCGCGCAAGCGCTGATACACCAGGGCGCCGCCGCTGCCATTGAAACGGCGGCAGTCGATGCCGTGCGCGGCATCGGCGATTTCGATGCACCGGAGTTGAGGATGCGCGCGGCGGTATTGCGGCGCGCGCTCAGCCAGGCATTCCCGCAATGACCGCGATTTCGCTCACGGTCAATGGGCGTCGGGTTAAGGCCGAGGTGGCGCCGCGCACGCATCTCGCCGATTTCCTGCGCGAGCATCTGCGGCTCACCGGCACCCATCTGGGCTGCGAGCATGGCGTCTGTGGCGCCTGCACGGTACTGGTCGAGGATAAGCCGGTTCGCGCGTGCATCACCTATGCCGTTGCCTGCGACGGGTTCGACGTGCGCACCATCGAGGGCTTCGAGGACGACGGGGTGATGGCGGAGCTGCGAACGGCATTCTCGCGTGAACACGGGCTGCAATGCGGCTTCTGTACCGCGGGGATGCTGATCATGGCGCGCGACGTCGTGCGGCGGTTGCCTGGCGCGGACGAACGCCGTATCCGAGCCGAGCTCGCGGGCAATCTCTGCCGGTGCACCGGGTATCTCGGGATCGTTCGGGCGGTGACCAGTGTCGGGGGAGAAGGGCATAAGTCTGTTTCTGCTCCCAGCGAAGTGCCTCGACCAGAAATAACAGCCGCGCCGGCTCCGGTGGCAGCCGCTGCCGCGATGCCTCTCGCGCCCGTCTCACGATCGTCAACGGCTGTAAACGAGACCAAGACCCGCGATGCCCGCACGCATATCGAGGAAAGCTTTGTGGTCCTGGCGCCGCTCGCCGCCGCATGGGCGGCGCTTGCGGATTTTCCGGCGGTTGCGCAGTGCCTCCCCGGTGCCGAGCTGACCGAGCACACCGTGGATTCGGCGCGCGGGCGCCTCAAGGTGAAGATCGGCCCGATCGCCGCCAGTTTCGCGGGGTCGGCCACGGTGCGGCGCGACGAGCCGTCGCACACCGCGGAGGTCAAGGGTGCCGGTAGCGACGGTCTCTCGCACACGCGCACGCGCGGCGACCTCACTTATCGCCTCGTGACGGAAGGACCGGAGCGGACCCGCGTCGAGGTGGCGCTCGATTACGATCTCCAGGGGCCGCTCGCGCAATTCGCGCGCTCCAGCCTCGCGCGCGATCTCGCGGCGCGGATTATGGCGGAGTTCGCGGCAAATCTGAACGCGAGGCTGGGTGCCGGCGCAACGGAGGTCCGGCCTCAAGCGGCATCGCTCAACGTTTTCCAGTTGCTCTGGCAGGTGCTTCGGGAGCGGCTCGGTTGGCTCTTCGGTCGGTAAATCACACGGGAAACACCAGCGCCGTATCGATCATCAGGGAATCGTAGACGCAAATCCGCTCCTTGAGGCGAAGTCCGCCCTCCCGACGCGCGAAGCGATCATGATAGCGTCCCACCTGTTGCAAGGTGGTTTTCTCGTCGACCAGGGTTTCAAAGAGGGTGTAGTTGGCGGTCGCCGCGATCTCGCCCGTGGCCGAGAGGCCGAGCACGCGCACATTGCTCACCTGGTGCAAAAGATAGCGCGGCGCGAACATCGTGGTCTTGGCGATGGCGAGCGCGCGGTCGCGGAGCATGGCGATGCCCTCGCAGTGGACGAGCCCGACCGGCAAGCCGGCATCGGCGTTCTCGCGCCCGGTGATCCGATAGATTGCGTCCTCGGTGAAGAAGCGCGGCCATTCCTCCACCTGGCCCGCGTCGAGCACTGCCGCATACTCGCTGTTGAACTCCTCGATCTCCAGCCGAAGCTCGCGCAGGTTCGGCGCCGGGCCGACGCCCTCGCCCATCAGAGGCCCATCACGTCGCGATAGTGGCGATAGAGCGAGCGGATCGCGGCTTCGGTGATGATATGTTCGGTGGTGCCCTCTTCGCTGCCGCCCAATGCCACCACCGATTCCTCCGAGCTTGAGCGCTGCATGCCCTGCTGCACGAAGCGCATCGCCTCGTTGTCCTCGATGCCGAGGAAGCCCGAGGGGCCCATCAGGTTGCCTTGGCGCAGCCGGTGCCGCGTCATCTCCTCGCTATCGCCCTCGTAGCCGAACATGGTCCAGATCATCAGGAATTCATTGGGGCCGCGCGGCACGATTTGACGTACCCCCAAGGTGTTGAGCTCGCGCTGCACCACGAAATTGGGCCAGATCGTCTGCATCGTGACCGACCACGGCGAATCGAATTCGCGCACATAGTCGAGGAAGCGGGGGTCGTTGAGGCGCAAGGTGTCGGAGAAAGCGCGCATCTCCTTCCTCGATGCGCTGTCGACCTTGGGCCCCTCCGGTGGCCGCGCCGATGCCATGGTGCCGTGACGGCCGGAAGCATCAACCACCATCGCGGACTTGTTGCCGGCCACTAGAAGCCCGAATGTCACCAGGAACGCATGCAACAAGGTCGCATGATAGGGGTCTTTCAGATTCTCGTGGTACATCTTCCAATTCGCGGGCACGGTATTGCGGTAATAGCCCAAGAGCTTCAATTTCCGCCCGTCGAAAGTCGCATCGAAATCGCGCAGGATCTCCGGTCCAAGATAGGATTCGAGACTCTCCATATCGGGATCAAACGAGGCGAACACCACGCCGCGGCGCGTCGTGACCTTGAGCTTGCGCAGTCCATGCTCTTCGAGCCGGAAATTCTTGGGCATGCCGCCTTTGTTCTGAATCCCGCGCCGGAACGGAACCGCCGCGAGATTGCCCGCGAGATCGTAGGTCCATTGGTGATAGGGACAGACCAACTCGGTCGCCTTGCCGACATGGGCGCGGCAGAGCTCGGCGCCGCGATGCGCGCAGCGATTCTCGAACACGTGGATCGCGCCCTCGCGGTCGCGCGTCACCACCACCGGCGTCGGCCCGACGAAGCTGCGCTTGAATGAACCGGGCTCCGGCAGCTCCGCTTCCAGTGCCACGAAATTCCAGGTGCGACCGTGGAAAATGCGCTCGATCTCGCGCCGGTAGATTTCTTCGCTCGTATAAACCCAGTCGGGGATGCGGCTCAGCCCCTCTGCGGGCCAGCGGAGCTCTGTCGCGGTGTCGTTGGGTCTTTCGGGCACACTGTCGGGCATGGCCTCAGCTCCTGTGGCGCTGATTGCGCTAGGATACGTCCCGGCGATACCGCACGCAAACGCGCCTCTTTGTCACGGCGCCTCCCGGCGCTATCGTCTCTTGCAGCAGGCACAGGAGGCGATGATGGCGCTCGAACCGCTGGCCAAGCGCGGCCACTATTTCCATATCTACGATTTCCGGGTGCGGCCGGGGACCGGCGACGAATTCATCCGGCTCTTCGATGAGTTCGACTATTCCGACGCTAACCCCATGCACAAGTCTTCGGCGCAGGTGAAGGACGGCGTGCTCTGTCGAGATGTGAGCGATCCCGACCATTTTTACCTCGTGGGCGAGTGGGCCGATATCGAGGTGCACGCCAAAATCCGGAAACTGCTGGTGGAGATGAAGCCGGCCTTCGTCGGCTTGATCGAAGGCGGGAAGTTCGTGCCCACTTACGCCGAGATCGTCTCCAGCACGCCCCAGCACATCTTGAATGCAGCGTCGAAAGCTGGCGCCTAACGGCTCTCTCGATCGGGAACCTCGTCCTCAGCGGGCTCGGTCCTCGCCGCGAGGTGGTGCCGCATGAATGCCCCTGCGTTCTCGAGCGCGAGGCGAGCGGGCTTGAGGCGTGCGTTCCATAAATGCCACGCATGGATCATGCGCGGCCACACTTCCAGGGCAACCGGCACATCGGCTGCGCCGAGCCTCGCGGCAAAGCGAGTCGCGTCGTCGAGCAGCGTCTCCGACGATCCCACCTGGACCAGTGTTGGGGGAAAACCCGCCAAATCGGCATAGAGCGGCGAGACCTGAGGATTCCGCCGGTCCATGCCGGCGGGAAGATAGGCCTTTGCCAGTTCCTCGAGATAATCCTTGTGAATGAGGGGATCGACCGCGTCCTTGCTGACAAGCGTCGAGCCTGACATGGTCAGGTCCACCCAAGGCGAGACGAGCCAAGTACAGGCTGGAAGCGGCTCATGCGCGCCGCGCAGCCGGTTCACCAATGCTGCCGTGAGCCCGCCGCCGGCGCTGTCTCCCCCAATCGCTATTCGAGATGCCGCGATGCCCTGCTCGCGCAGAAACCGCCAGGCTGCCTCAGCGTCTTCCAGCGCCGCAGGAAACGGATGCTCCGGCGCGAGCCGATATTCGACTGCCAATGTTCGCGTCCCAGCCGCGCGGCCGGCCTCGGTTACCATCCGACGATGGCTGACGATTGAACCCGAGCAATAGCCGCCGCCGTGGAAAAACATCAGGACGCGAGACGAATCGCCGCCGCGAACGACGGACCATTCCGCGGGCACGCGACCGATTGTGATGGCGGTGAGCTTTACGTCGTCGGCCACGGGCCAGGTCGAACCAACTTCATCGATTCGTTGCCGGCGTTCAATCCAGCCGACGGGCCGCGCTTTGGAGGTCAGCAGGCTTCTGATGGCATCGATCTCGCTAAGAGCCACGGCCCGTTCCTTAACGAGGCTAGCTCGCCTTCGTTTCCCGATCCGGATGCTGGTGTTTCCTAAGCTTTGCCTTCCGTTCGGCGCTCATGAAGCTCTCGGTGGATCGCTCCGGCAATCCCGCAAGCTTGGCGAGCCAGCCGACCCGGCTTTCGACGCCGTAATGGGTCGCGGGCGTGACCGCGTCGGGATTGTCGAGACTCCCGATCGTCACCCCCACGGTGGTACCGTCGAGGTAACGGAAGGTCAGCGGCGTGCCGCATTTCGGGCAGAAATCCCGCTCGGCGATGGTGGAGCTGGCATAGGTGCCCGGCGTGCCGCGGGTCCACTTGAAACCCGTGCGCGGAATCGGCGCAAATGCGGCGAAGGGACCGCCGACCGCTTTCTGGCACATGCGGCAGTGGCAGAGATGCACGTTTACCGGTGGCTCGTGGACGGCATAGCGGATCGCGCCGCATTGGCAACCCCCGGTCAGCAGGGGCGTCTCCGACGTGCTCATGGGTTCTCCTGCAATCGCCCAGCGGTGCTAGGATAACCCCGTCGCCGCGTTCGCGGCGAGTCCAGCACGGAGCAGGCGATGGGAAATAATGCGAGAGAGAAGCTGATCGTGCAGCCGCTCGGCGGCAACGAGATGCCGCGCTTCGGCGGTCCCGGGACGATGATGCGGTTGCCGTCGCGCGCCAGCGCGGAGGGCCTCGATGCCGCCTTCGTCGGCGTCCCCTTCGACATCGGTACCTCGAACCGCAGCGGCACGCGCTTCGGGCCTCGGCAAATCCGGGCGGAATCGACGCTGCTGCGCCCCTACAACATGGGCACGCGCGCCGCACCCTTCGACGCGCTGGCCGTCGGCGACCTCGGGGATGTCGCGACCAACCCCTATAACCTCGCCGATAGCATCCGCATCATCGAGGAATTCTATCGCGGAGTCGTCAAAACCGGCTGCCGTCCGCTGAGTCTCGGCGGCGATCACACGATCGTGCTGCCGGTCCTGCGCGCGATCGCGGGGCGGCATGGGCCTGTGGGACTGGTCCACGTGGACGCGCACGCCGACATCAACGACACCATGTTCGGCGAGAAGGTCGCGCACGGAACGCCGTTCCGCCGCGCGGTCGAGGAAGGCCTGCTCGATTGCCGGCGCGTGGTGCAGATCGGGCTGCGCGGCACCGGCTATGCCGCCGAGGATTTCGACTGGCCGCGCCAACAGGGCTTTCGCGTCGTGCAGGCGGAGGAGTGCTGGTATCGCTCGCTCGCGCCGCTGATGACGGAAGTGCGTGCGCAGCTCGGCACCGGCCCTGTCTACATCACCTTCGACATCGACGGGCTCGATCCATCCGTAGCGCCTGGCACCGGTACGCCCGAGCCGGGCGGCCTCACGGGCTCACAAGGGCTCGAAATCATCCGGGGATGCCGCGGCCTCAATGTTGTCGGCGGCGATCTCGTGGAGGTGTCGCCTCCTTACGACCCCAGCGGCAATACGGCGCTGCTGGGGGCGGGCCTCCTGTTCGAGATGCTCTGCGTGCTGCCGGGCGTGCCCTATCGCTGACGGGGGTTCAGCCCTTCTCCGAGAAGGGTCCGCTGACCGCGTCGGGAAATCGCGGCGCGGCGCCAGGCTCAAGCGGGCCCATCAGGGGATTTTCGGGGTAGGCACGCAATATCGCGCGCCGCATGGCAGCATTGGCGCGCGTAAATCCCGGCTCCGGCATCGGCTCATGGCCGAAACGTTGCCAACGGTCCTCGCCCCGCACCAGTTGCCCCGATCCGCGGCCGACGCTCTGCCGCGCGTGGGCGGCGGTGTAGTCGTAGAGGATCGCGATGCGCCGGCGGTTGGATCGGTTGGGCTCCGAGCCATGAATCAGATTGGCCGAGAAGAACGCGGCTTCGCCGGGGGCAAGCTCCAGCGGCACGGCGCGCGAGACGTCGGGATTCTCGACCCGGGCCACGCGCCGCTCCCGCTGGCCCGCAGTTTCCGCGACGAAGAAGGGTTCCACATGGCCGTGCGATCCCGGGATGACCAGAAGACAGCCGTTCTCGCGTGTCGCCGCGGTGACGGCGAGATAGACTATAACGAAGCAGGGCTCGAGCTGGATACGCGCGGAGTCCTGGTGCCAGCCATATTCGATGGCGGAGCCCGGCTCCTTGATGCGGAACACCGCATCGGTCAGGAAGATATTCGGCCCCAACAAATCCTCGACGGCATCGAGAATGCGGTCGTGCTTGCCCGCGGCGACCACCCAATCGAGCAGCAGGTTGCACTTGATGTCCAACGCCCAGGCGACGTCCTCGGGGTAGCGCCGCTCGAACGCCTCGATTTCATGAGTGAGCGCCGGGACTTCATTCGCATCGAGCACGGGGATGGCCGACACGTAGCCATCGCTTGCAAAGGTATCGACCTGGGTTCGGCTCAGCAGCTTGTTCATGGCGCCGGCACGCTAGCATGGGCCTCGACAACGGACGAGACAGGATTGCCGTTCTCGCCGCGGGGACATATGGGTAAACTCTATAAAACCAAACCGATACAGAGAGATGGCCCATGAAGATCACGGTGCTCGGCGCGGGTGTCATTGGCGTCACCACCGCCTATCAACTGGCGAAAGACGGGCATGAAGTCACGGTGATCGATCGCCAGGCGCTCGCCGCGAACGAAACCAGCTTCGGCAATGCCGGCATGATCGCGCCGGGTCACTCCTATACCTGGGCCTCGCCCAAGGCGCCTGGCATCCTCTTGCGCTCGCTGTTCCAGCGCGACCAGGCGCTTAGGCTGAGCCTCCGCGCGGATTGGCGCATGTGGCGCTGGTGCCTGCAATTCCTGCGCAACTGCACCGAAGAGCGCGCGCGCGTCAACACGCTGCGCAAGCTCCAGCTTGCCCAATATTCACAGCGCATTCTGAAGGAAACGGTGGCGGAGACCGGTGTCGAGTACGACCGCAACACCAATGGCATCCTCTACCTCTATCGCGACGAAGCATCGTTCAATGGCGGCGTCGCGCACATGAAGATACTGCAGGATGCGGGACAGGAATTCCGCATCCTGGATTTCGCGGGGGTGATCCAGGTCGATCCCGCACTCAAGGCCGCGCGCGGCAAGCTGTTCGGCGGCCTGCATGGACCCACGGACGAGTCCGGCGACTGCCACAAATTCAGCAACGCTTTGGCGGAGTACTGCGCGGGACGCGGCGTCAAATTCCAATACCAGACGACGGCAACGGGGTTCGAAACCGACGGCGACGCGGTGCGCGCGGTCGTCACCGACAAAGGCGAGGTCGCGGGCGATTTGGTGGTGTTGGCGCTCGGCAGCTATGCGCCGTCCCTGGCCGCGAAGCTTGGCATCGATCTCCCGGTTTATCCGGTCAAGGGTTATTCGATCACCATGCCGATCAAGGACCCCGATCTCGCGCCGCGGGTTCCCGGCATCGACGAGAATTTCCTGGTCGCCTATACGCCCATGGGTGACCGCATCCGCATGACCGCGACGGCACAGTTCGCGGGCTATGACACGACGCATCGCCCCGAGGATTTTCGGACCGCCATGGATGTCGCCGAGAATTTGTTCCCAGGCGGCGGCGACTTCTCGCGCGCGAGCTATTGGGCGGGGCTACGCCCGATGACGCCAGACGGTCCGCCCCGGCTGGGGCGCGCACGCTATCGCAATTTCTATCTCAATACTGGCGCCGGCCACATGGGCTGGACCATGTCGCATGGATCGGCTCGGGTGGTGGCAGACCTGATCGCCGGCCGCAAGCCCGCGATCGACGTTACGGGGATGACGATGGCGTGAGTGCCGAGTCGGCGATGCCGATAGCGGCGCGCACCGACGCCGGCAATTGGCGTAAAACCCACTCGTGGAGGCGGTGGACGGTGGCTTCGCGCCAGGACAGTGGTCCGCGCCGATAAAGAACCGAGCTGAATCCGCGCTGCTGCGTTTCAAGCATCCCGACGTCTTCCTCGGCAACCCGTCGCCAGCGGTCGTAGTAGAGAGGGGCACCCTCGGCGAAATCAGGACGAGCAATGACGTCGCGCGGAAAGCATCCGCCGACCGAAAGAATGGAACGATCGGGAGCGAGCGGCCGAACGCTCAGCCACCACATGCTGTCCTGGGCCACCGCGAATTGAGTGCACGGAAGGACCATCGAGAAATAGGTCCCTCGCTGCGCTTCTGGCGATAGGCCCGCGATCGGAGGGAAGGGAGGTGGCGCCTCCCCCAATATCGCGATGCTGGCGTCGTCCAATACCTGAATGCACTCCCACTCGCCGGTGGTCTCAATCTCGGCCGAGGTTTGCGCGCCCACTGTCTTCGCATGGATATAGCCGGTGTGGTAACTCTCCATCGCGTTTTCGACGAGCAGCTTCCAATTGCAAGCGGCATCGAATTCGATGCGCCAGGTGCATGCCATCTCATCGAGGCGGTGCGAGGCGAAGACGGCGGGAAAATTCCCGATATCGGCCAGCAAGGGCTTCGCCGTCGGATCGACGTTCAGAAAGATAAAGCCCTGAATCGCCTCCACCCGGAGCCGCGCCAGCCCGTGCGCCTTGGGATCGAACCCAGGCGTTTGATCCATGTCCGGCGCGGCGGCGAGGCTGCCATCGAGGCGATAGCCCCAGCCATGGTAGGGGCAGACGATCATGCGGCGATTGCCGCTGCCCGTCGCCAGCAGCGAACCGCGATGCCGGCAGCAATTGGCAAAGGCGCGCACCTCGCCCTGGAGGTCGCGCACCAGCAGAACCGGGCCGGCAACGGTCTCGATCGCGCGGTAATCGCCTGGCGAGCCGATCTCGTCCACGCGGCCCGCGAAAAACCAGCGGCGGAGATGAATGTGCTGCATCTCCGCCCGGAAGAAATCCGCGGAGGTATAGGCCGCGGCCGGAAGACTCATCATGGCATTTGCCGACGCCGACAGCATGGCTGATCAGCCGAGATACGCCCGCTGCACTTTCTCGTCGTCGATCAGCTCGGGACCGCGACCGGAAAGGACGACGCGGCCGCTTTCCAGCACATAGGCGCGGTCGGCGATGCTGAGCGCCAATAGCGCGTTCTGCTCCACCAACAGGATGGTGACGCCTTGTTTGTTGATGGTGCGGATGGTCTCGAACACGTGCTCGACCATCACCGGCGACAGTCCCATGCTGGGCTCGTCCATCAGCAGGACGCGCGGCCGCGCCATTAGTGCTCGGGCGGTCGCCACCATCTGCTGCTCGCCGCCCGACAGCGTGCCCGCCACTTGCTTCAACCGCTCGCGTAGTCGCGGAAACAGCTCCAGCACCCGCGCTTTGTCTTCTGCGACCGCGCGCCGATCATTGCGCGCGAAGGCGCCCATCTGCAAATTCTCGTCCACGGTCAGGCGCGCGAAGATGCGCCTCCCCTCGGGAACCTGCATCACGCCGAGGCCCGCGATGTCGTGCGGCGCGATGTGGGCGAGGCTCTCGCCGCCGAGCCGGATTTCGCCGGCGCGGGGATGTAGGATCCCGCTCACTGCCTTCAGCGTGGTGGTCTTGCCGGCGCCATTGGCGCCGATCAATGTCACGATCTGCTTCTCCTCGACCTCGAGCGATACCCCCTTCAGCGCTTCGATGTTGTCGTAGAAGACGTGGATATCGTCGATTTCCAGCAACGCCATGGCGCGCCTCGCTATGCCGTGCCGCCGGCCGGGCTCGAAGGTTGGTGTTGCCGCGCCGTCGCCGAAGCGGCCGACGAGGTGCCGAGATAGGCCTCTATCACCTTGGGGTCGCTTTGCACCTCGGCGGGCGTCCCCTCGGAAATCTTAAGGCCGTGGTCCAGCACGGTCACCAAATCCGACATATTCATGACCACCCGCATCTGGTGCTCGATCAGGATGATGGTAATACCGAATTCATCGCGTACCCGGCGGATGAAATCGATCATGTCGGTGGTCTCGCGAGGATTCATGCCCGCCGTCGGCTCATCCAACATGAGCAGCTTGGGCTTGGTGGCGAGCGCACGGCCGATCTCGAGCCGCCGCTGTTCGCCATAAGCGAGGTTGCGCGCCAGCACGTCGCCCCGGCCGCGCAATCCCACGAACTGCAGCAGCTTCAGCGCCTCATCATGCGCGGAGGTCTCGTCGCGCTTGGTGTGCGGCGTGTTGAACAGCGCCCCCCACCAGTGCGAGCGCAGATGCAGATGCATGCCGACCAGCAGATTCTCGATCGCCGTGATGTTGCGGAAGAGCCGGATGTTCTGGTAGGTGCGGCTGATGCCGAGCGCGGCGACGCGGTCGGGGGTGAGGCCATCGACGCGCTCGCCCGAGAACCAGATCTGTCCGGCGCTCGGCTGGATATTCTGCATGATGCAGTTGAAGACCGTGGTCTTGCCGGCGCCGTTCGGCCCGATGATGCTGTGAATCTTCCGCTCGCGCACTTCGAGGTCGAGATCGCCGACCGCGACCAAGCCACCGAAGCGCATGGTGAGCTTCTTGGTGCTGAGGATTGCTGTTTCCGGCACCATCGGCCCCTATTGGCCCTGCGGCGGCTCGGGCGCGGTCACCGCCGCGATCGAGGGCGCGGGCTCGAGTTCGGGGTCGGCCCCTTCGGCCGCGGCGCGCAGCTCGCGCCGGCGCGTCGCCGAGGGCCAGAGTCCCTCCGGGCGAAGGCGCATCATCAAGATCAGCGCCACGCCGTAGAACAGATAGCGGTACTCGCCGAATTCGCGCAGCAGCTCGGGGAGCCCGACCAGCGCCAATGCGCCCACGATCACACCGGGAAGGCTTCCCATGCCGCCGACGATGATGAGCGCGAGCACGTTGATCGAGACCAGAAGCTGGAAGCTGCTGGGATAGACCGAAGTCAGCATCACCGCGAAGATCGAGCCCGCGAGGCCTGCAAAAGCGGCGCCGAGGCCATAGGCCAGGAGCTTCACCTTGACGAGGTTGATGCCCAGCGCCTGCGCTACGTCTTCGTCGTCGCGCACCGCCATCCAGGCGCGGCCGAGCCGCGAATTCTCCAGTCTCCAGGCGAAATAGGCGGCGATTCCCGCGCATACGAGCGTCAGGTAGAACAACTCCACGGGATCGCCGAGCTCGAATCCGAAGACGCGCGGCTTCGGGATCTGGAGAATCCCCTCGGCACCCGCGAGCAGCGGCGCCGCGGCATCCGATTGCACGATCACGCGCACGATCTCGCCCAGCCCCATGGTCGCGACGGCGAGATAATCGCCGCGCACTCCGAGCACGGGAATGCCGAAGAGAACCCCGACAACAACCGACGCTAGAACCGCGAGGGGCATCGCCTGCCAGTAGGAAAGGCTCGGAAATGCGGTATAAGCGGCAAGTGCGTGCGGGCTGTCGGCGGTCAAAAGCGCGGTCGTGTAGGCGCCCACGGCGAAGAAGGCGACGAAGCCCAGGTCGAGCAGTCCGGCGAGCCCGATCTCGAGGTTGAGTCCCATTCCCATGAGGATGTAGAGCCCGACCAGCATGAGCACCTGGCCGATATAGTTGCCGGCGACCAGCGGCAAGACCACGACCAGCACGAGCGCGGCCAGGACTTTGACAACCGTACCAGCGTGTCGCTCGGTCGCGTCCCGCTCGGCCGCGGTCTCGCGGCCCTCATACCAGCTCCAGAGTGCACTCAGCCCCGCCGCGATCGCGAAGATGATCAGCGAACCCTCTTGGGTCAGTCCCTCGTAGGTGTAGATCAAGTCGTGGATCGGATCGAACCAGTCCGCGGTCGGCAGAATGAGCTGAATCAGCTCCTGGAACACACCGAAGACGACGACGGCGACAATGCCGATATTGATTGGTTTGCGGATCGCCGGCGAGGCGTGCGCCAGGATGGCGCCGAGCCCGCCGAGCACGGCGCTCGCGAAGACCAGGATCGCCAAGCCCGTGAAGATATCGTCGAACCCGAAGGTCAACATCTCCTCGAGCTGCGGCGAGAGCGCGATGAAAATCGATCGCAGGTCGAAAGTGTCCATCGCCAGGACGAGAGCCGCGAGCATGAGGCCCGTGATGGCGCCGGCGAGCACGCTGTGCAGCAACACTTCCGGCAGCCGGCGCGCCGTTTCGCGGCGGGCGATGAAGGCGCCTGCCCCGAGCGCGATCGCGATCAGCGCCGCCTGTCCCAGGGAGAGCACATCGACGATGATCGCGCGGCCGTGGATCATCAGGAGGATGCCGACCGCCGCCAGATAAATACCGACAATGCCGAAGACCAAACCGGTCAGCACGGCGCGTCGAAGTGGCGATGCCGGCGCTTTCTTGAGCCGCTGCAGGCGATGGGTGGTATCGGCAACGGTCATGCTCATCGCCTCATGCGCGCTTCTTCGCCATCCGCTCGCCCAAGATACCGTGCGGGCGGAAGATCAGGACCATGATGAGCAGCGTGAAAGCAATCAGATCGCGCAGCTGATATGGCGCGCGGATGCCTATGCCATCAAGGAAAAGCGACGGACCCACGGACTCGACGATGCCGAGAAAGAAGCCGCCCAACATGGCGCCGGGCACGCTGCCGATTCCGCCGAGCACCGCGGCGCCGAAGGCTTTTATCCCCGGCGTGAACCCCATGTAGAAGTAGACTTGCTTGTAAACAAACGCATAGGAGACGCCCGCGATGCCCGCCATGGCGCCGCCGAGGGCAAAGGTGAACACGACGACCTTGTCGACGTTGATGCCCATCATTGCGGCGGTATCGACGTCCTCCGAGACCGCCCTCATCGCCGTCCCCATGCGCGTTTTTTGAATGATCAAGTAGAGGACCGCCATCGCAACGATGGCCAGCACGATCACGATGAGGTCGACGCGCGGAACCACGAACCCGAAAATATCGGTCTTGACCGTCAGCCAGTCGGGGTCGGGATAGGAGCGGATGCTGGGTCCGAAAAAGCCGCGGAAAGTCTGCTCCAAAAAGAACGACACGCCGATCGCGCAGATGAGCGGCGCCAGGCCGCGCACATGTCGGAACGGCCGATAGGCGATACGCTCCATCACCACGGCGAGCGTCATCGAGGTCGCGATCGCGACCAAAAGAATCACGGTCATCGCCGCGAGCGGATTGCTGTTAAGAAAGCCGGAATAGTCGAAGGTGTCCGCAATATAGTAACCGGCGAACGCACCCGTCATCATCAAGTCGCCATGGGCGAAATTGATGAGCCGCAAAACGCCGTAGACCATCGTGTAGCCGAGCGCAATCAGCGCATAGACGCTGCCGATCGTGAGGCCGAACATCAGAAGATCGAACCACTGCGCGGCTTCGTAGCGCCCCTTGATCAGCGTTCCGATCGTGCCGCCGACCACCACCACGATGACGGCAATGCGCAGGCACCAGAGGATGACGTCGACGAAAGTGAAGCGCGCCAAGGTGCGGAGACGCGGGATGTGCAGGCGAGACGCTGCCGCGTCGGCCATTGGAGATGATCCTCAGGTGCCGGAGTTAACTTGGACAAAGAGAACCGGAGGCTGGCGCCGCGCGTGGCGGCGCCAAACCTCCGGTTTGCGGTACGTTGATACTCTCAGGGCCAAATCTTCTTTGGATTGACGCCGATCTTGAAAGTCTTGGGATCGGCGCTGGTGAACTGATAGACCGCCGGCTTGAACTTTCCGCACTCGCCGAACTGGTCGCATGCGATCGGGCCGCTGATGCCATCGAACTTGGTGGCGAACACCGCGTCCCTGAGGGCCTTCTTGCCGATATAGAGGTTACCCTTGTCGTCGGTCTTGGCCACTTTCTCGATCGCCTTGAAGGCCAGCTCCGCGCCGTCAAACGCGTGCGCGTGGTAGCCTTCGATCGGCGCCTCGCCGAACTTCTTCTTGTACTTATCGACGAACGCCGGATAGCCCTTGCCCATCGCCTCGGGCGAGAGGTCAGGATAGGTGATCGTGAAACCCACGACCGCACCCTTGGCGGCTTCGATCAAGTCAGCCGCCAGCATGCCCGAGCTGCCGATCAATGCGGTCTTCTCGAGGCCTGGTGTTTCCTTGGCCTGCCGCAGGATCTGCGCACCGGCCGCGACGAAGATCGGGAAATAGATCGCGTCCGGCTTCTCGCTGGCGATGCGCGTCAACAGCGGATGCATGTCGACGTCTTTTGGGTCGACTGCTTCTTCAGACAGGACCGTGCCGCCCTTCGCCTTGAAGTTCTGCTCCGTGGCAAGCGCCAGCCCGCGTGCATAGGGGCTGCCGTCGTGGATGGTCACGATCTTTCTGACCTTGAGCACGTCGAAAAGGTAGGTGGCGTCCGCCTTGCCCTGTTCGGCGTCGCTGTAGCAGGTACGCACGAAGCCGTCATACTCGGGTTTGCGATCCGAAGCGGTCAACGGTGGCGCGGTTGGCGACGTGCCGATGCTGGTGATGCCGGCCTTCCAGAGGATCGGCGCGCCAGGCGTCGCTTCGCTCGAGCACGAGGGCCCGATTACGATCACAAGGTTCGGAATGGATGCCAACTTCGTCGCCGCGGTTTGGCCGCCTTCGGCGTTGCAGAGCGAATCTTCGAAGTCGATCTTTATCGGATGGCCGAGCAATTTGCCCTTCATATCGTCGATCGCGATCTCGACCGCCCGCTTCTGGTCGGTGCCGAGCGCGCTGTCCGCGCCTGACAGCACGTAGTAGCTGCCAAGTTGGATGGGCGCTCCTTTTGGAATCATGATCACGCCGATCGGATCGGTGACCGGCCCCTTGGTTTCATCCGCCTGGGCGGCGGCCGCGAGGCTGGCCGCGACGCCCAACGCGACGCACCCCCGCAACAAAAGCGCTCTGTAGTTCCGCATGGCTCGAGCCTCCTCAATGATGGCCTGCCGCTGGTTGTTTCTTGTGCAATGCGCACTCCCGCTGGGATATGGCGGCATTAAATCCATCCCGCGGTCGAACTATAGGCTCCGCTTGAACTCACCCCGTGCCGCCTGGCCGAGCCTGGACCATGCGCGCCTTGCTTCACTCGGCGCGCTGCCCCCGCCTGGCCGGTTCGGCGAACCGATGTTAAGCACGAGGCTCGAACCAGATCAATGGTGTTGCAGGCGCGGCAGAAGGCGCTCATGCGTCGTTGCCGGGCGGCGCGCCGTAGCGGTGGATGGAGAGCGATCGGCTCGCGATCCCGCGGCAGAATGTGCCGACGATCGGTTCCAGGCGCTCGGCCAGCTTCCGTTGCGCGGCGTTGCTTTGGCGCAGTCTCTCCGCGGCGGCTTCGGCGCGGCGTTTGAGCGCGCGGCGATCGACCGTCAGGATCTCGCCGCCGTCGACCACCACTCGGCCACCCACCAGGACTTTCTCGACCGCAGCACCGTCTTCGGTGTGCACCAGTTGGTTCACGATATTGTTGAGCGGCGTGTAGTTGATGTGCTCGGCGTCGAGACAGACGATGTCGGCGAAATAGCCGACCTCGATGCGGCCGAGCGCGCCCGCGAAGCCCAGCAGCGTGGCGCTCCCCTCGGTTGCCGCGCGCAGCACCTCGGGTGTCGAGAGCCATTGCCGGTAGTCGGGCCCGCGCACATTCGAGACAAGTGACGCGAGACGCATCGCCTCGAACATGTTGAGATTGTCGGAGCACGTGACGGCGTCGGTGCCGATTCCGACGCGAACCCCGGTCTGCAGCATTTGCCGGATCGGTGCAATACCGGAACCGATGCGCATGTTGCTGCCGGGATTGTGCGCGACGGCGCCGCCATGATCGGCGATGAGCTTGATGTCGTCGCTGTCGAGCCAGACCGCGTGGGCCGCGGTGAAATTCGGTGCCAGCACCCCGATATGCGCGAGGTGCCGGGTCAGGCTGGTGCCGTAACGGTCATAGGCAGAAACCGCCTGTATCTTGGACTCGCCGAGATGCGTGTGGTAGCCGGCCCCGTGCTCGCCCGCGAGCCGTTGGGCGCCGACCATGAATTCGTCGGCACAGTGCAGCGGGATGGTAGGTGCCAACGCCAGGCGCACACGGTCGCGGCCCAAAGGCCAGGACTTGAGCACGCCGGCACAGACCTCCAGGTGGCGTTCGCCGGAAGCGCTGGCGATGCGCCGAACCGCCTCGCGCAACTCATCGGGCAAGGCATCCATCAGCCCGGGGATTGCGGCATAAAAGGTGCGGTCGGCCATCATTGGCGCCACCACCGCGCGCATTCCCGCATCCGCGTAGGCGCGGCCCACGGCCTCGAGCCCCTCGCGCGACGGCTCGGGAAATTCCACGAACAGGTCGTAACAGGCAGTGCAGCCCTTGAGGAGCATCTCCACGGCCCCGATCGAGGCCGAGAGATACTTTTCCTCGGCCGAGGAATAGCGCGCTGTCCACGGCCCTGCGTTGAGCAGGAGTTCGAGGGTCCAGCGATCCCCCGCGCCCTTGCTGAGATTGCCGTGTCCGTGCGTGTGCGCGTTGAGGAGGCCGGGGATCAGCAGGCGCTCGCGCGCGTCAATGGTCTCGGCATCCTCGAGCGCGAGGCGTCCCCACGGTTCGATCGCGGCAATGTGTTCGCCCTCGATTAGAACGTCGGTTTCTTCCAGCGTGGCCGTGGCGTGGCGCAGCACGCGGCCGCCGCGGATGATCTTGCGTTGCCCTGGCATAGCGGTTCCCTAATAACCTCGCGCACGATCGACTTGGTTGAGAAGTTGCTTGCCTGCTCTCGCGCGGCGCAGGTTCTCGACCACAAGCGGCGCCGCCGATGCCGCGCTGCCGAAGCTCGCGACATGCGGAGTCACCATGATTCGGGGATGCGACCAGAAGGGATGTGAGGGGTCGAGCGGCTCGCGCGAGAACACGTCGAGCGTCGCGCCGCCGATCTGCCCGCTATCGAGGGCCTCGAGCAACTCGCCTTCGACGAGGTGATCGCCGCGTCCCACGTTGATCACTTTTGCGCCCTTGGGCAGCATTTGGAAGAACGGGGTGCCGAGGATGCCGCGCGTCTCGGCGGTGAGCGGCAGGAGGCAGATCAATATATCGGTGCCGGCCGCGAACGACCGCAGCTCCTCGGGGCCGGAGAAGCAGGAGACCCCCTCAATCCGCTTTGGCGAACGCGCCCAGCCGCGCACGGCAAAGCCGAACCCGACGAGCGTCTTTGCGACCGCCGACCCAAGCTCGCCCAGCCCCATAACCCCCACTCGCACGGCGCTTTTGTCCGGAGGCTGGCGATAGACCCATTCACGGCGCGCTTGTTCCTCGGTGTGCCGATCGAATTGCCGCTGGTAGCGGATCGCCGCGTAGAGGCAGTAATCCTGCATGTAGCGCGTGAGCATGGGATCGACCAGGCGCGCCAGCGGCACATGCGCCGGCAGGTTTGCAAGGTCGAGCTGATTGATTCCCGCACCCAGCGACAGAATTGCCTTTAGATGCGGATATCGGCCGAGGCCATCCGGAGGTTGCGTCCAGACCAGCGCCGCTTCAATGCGCCCGGGATCGGCAATCGCGGGCCACACATCCACTTCGAGCTCGGGCATTTCTGCCTTGAGCGCCGGAATCCATTCCGCGGGGTCGTCCAAATTGCTGTTGAAGAGGATTCGCATCGCAGGGTTCAGCCCATCGAGAGCCCGCCATTGACCCGGAGCGTCTGGCCGGTGATGTAGGCGGCCTCGTCGGAAGCGAGAAAGGTCATCGCCGCCGCGATTTCCTCGGGCTTGCCGTAGCGCCGCATCGGCACCAGCTTGAGCGCCGCTTCGAGCCCCGCCGCGTCGATCTCTCCCAGCATCTCGGTTGCGATATAGCCGGGGGAGACCGCGTTCACGGTGACGCCGAAGGGTGCGGCCTCCGCCGCGATCGGGTGCAGCATCGCGACAATGCCGCCCTTGGAGGCCGTGCACACCGAATATTTGTTGCCGCCGAAATCCGCCACTTCGGTGATGCAGGATCCGGTCGCGATGATGCGGCCCGAGCGTTGACGCATCATCGCCGGGAGGGCCGCCCGGGTCACGTTGAAGAATCCGCTCAAATTGATGCCGATCGAGCGTGCCCAATCCTCGTCGCTACTCTCGATGAAGGGTTTGTCGATGATGACGCCGGCGTTGCTCACGAGGATGTCGAGCCGCCCGAAGGCATCGACTGCGCCGGCGATCAGCCGCTCGGCGTCAGCTCGTTTCGACACGTCGGCCTGTACGACGACCGCCGTGCCGCCAGCGGCGCGAATTTCGGCCGCGACCGCGTCCGCCTTGTCCCGGGTTGTAACGCAATTCACCACCACGCGCGCTCCCTCGCGCGCAAAGCGGAGCGCCACCGCTCGCCCAATGCCACGCGAGCTTCCGGTCACGATCGCGGACTTTCCTTCAAGACGCATGGCTGCCTCCATTCTGGGCGGTCGCAAAGCGCGGTCGTTCGCCACTAAATCCCGTCGCCGGTCCGGGTTCAAGCCCCAGGGCGAAATGCCATCGGCCGGCGGAAACGAATGGGAGCCCGCCGTCAGGCACGCGATTCCCGGACTTAAGGCTTTACCCCCGCGGTCGTGTGGCGCTGGCGCGCGTGAAACCGCTTTTGCTTGGCGCGATTGCCGCAAACCTCCATTTCGCACCACCGTCGGCTCTTGTTCTTCGTAATGTCGAAAAAAAGCCAGCCGCAGGAATCGCCGCGACACTGCTTGATCCGGGTGAGGTCGGCCTGAGTGAGGAGCGTGAGCGCCGAAAGCGCGATCGGCCCGAGAATCGCCTGCACGGGAGCATCCAGGGGATCCCAGGTCCACACAAACGTTCCACCAACGGGCCGTAGGCGCGAGTGCGCAATGCACTCTCCGTGAATCTGAGTTAGCCGGCGGACGGACGCAGCGTCAGGGTCATGGCCGGACGCGACGGCCGTGCCGATCGAGTAGATGAGATCGCGCAGCTCCAGCGCGTGCATCAGCAGCTTCGCGGCCAAGCGCCGATTGCCGCTAGCGGCGCGGACGACCTTCTCGCCGTCCGTTGCCGTCAGCACCCCCGCATGATGCGCCCAGGCGACAACGTGTTCGGGGCGGAGCAAATGATCGAGGTGCGTGGCGCTTCCGCGTCCCGACGCGGTGTTCGCGAAATCGAGGGCAAGCTCCTTGCCGATAAGCGGCAGGCTTCCCGCGCGTGATTCTTCGCTGGTGATGGTGGCGGTTGGGTTCATATAACCACCTAAATACATTTTACACGTTAATGTCAATGCGCTAGCGTAGCCTCAAAACTGTCATAACGAATTATGACAGTTAAACCAGGGAATGGGAGGCTGGCGATGCTCAGATGGTCGGCGGTATTGGGCGCAGCGGCGTTGGCGGCAGTTGCGGGACTCGCGGCGGTGACCGCGCCTGCCTTGGCGCAACTCGCAGGCAAGGAAATCCACATCGGGATTGGTGGTCCTCTTACCACTCCCTCGGCGACTTTTGGGGTTGAGATGCGCCAAGCCGTCGATCTCGCGATCGCAGACAAGAACGCGAAGGGCGGCATCCTCGGCGCCAAAATCGTCGGGGTCGCTCTCGACGACGAGGCCAGCAACGCCAAAGGCGAGGCCGTCGCCCATAGCTTCTGTGACGATCCCGCGATGCTCGGCGTCATCGGGCACGTCAATAGCGGGGTCACCATCGCAGCCTCGACGATCTACAGCGGCTGCGGCCTCTCGATGATCACGGCCATGTCCTCCAATCCCGCAATCACCGACCGGGGCCTGGCGGGAATCTTCCGTCTCACGAACCGGGACGACCGCAAGGGGCCAGGGCTTGCCAACTATCTGATCTCGGTCATGAAGAAGCGTCGCGCGGTCGTCTTCGACGACAAGACCCCATACGGGACGGGTCTCGCCGATCTCTTCTCGAAGGCCTTCGAGGCGAAGGGTGGCGCCGTCGTCAAGCGCGAAGGCGTCAAGGCCGGCGAGACCCAGTTCGACCAGCTCGTGAAGTCGATGCCCTCCGACTTCGATGTCGTGTTCTTTGCGGGTATTCGCGAAGGAGCTCTGATCCTCAAGGAGATGCGGGCTCAGGGGCGCAACCAGCTCTTCACCTGCGGCGACGGCTGCTGGGATGTAAAGGGCTTCATATTGGCGTCGGAGGGCGCCGCCACGAAGGGCGAGGGCGTTCGCGTGCTTTCCGCCGCACCGGCGCTTGGCAAGGTTCCGGGTTCGGCCGCATTCGCCGAGCGGTACACCGCGAAATATGGACCGATCAACAATTACGCCGCGAACTCTTACGATTCCGCGCGCGTGCTGCTGGTGGCCATTGAAGCCGCGGCAAAGCGCAAGCATGCGATGCCAAGCCGAGCCGAGGTGCTGGACGCGCTCGAGCGGATCAAGTTTCAGGGGATCGCTTATGCGCGGCCGGTCGAGTGGACGGAGAACGGCGATAACAAGGCGGCCGTCATCTTTGTCAATGTCGTGGTCGATGACCACTTCAAGGAAGTGGCGGAGATAGGCGATTGAGCTCTTCCAACTCGGCCTGATGAGTTACGCCTGATCGGCGGCATCGCGACGACAGGCTCTTCGGTCGCTGCTCACAAATCCACGTCCCCGCATGTCCACCCTATTCCCCCGACCCCAGGGCGGGATAGGGTGGGGGTAAGTCGGTAGACGGTCGGAGGGTACGAGCGTGAGCGAAAGTAGCGATGTCGCGATCATCGGCGGCGGCGCCGTCGGCAGCTCGATCGCATATTTCCTGGCGTCCGATCCGGCGTTCCAGGGCCGGATCGTCGTGCTGGAGCCGGACCCCAGCTATCGCTTCGCGTCGTCGGCGCTGTCGCTAAGCTCGATCCGCCTGCAATTCTCGACTTCCACAAACATCGAGCTATCCCGCTTCGGTATTGATTTCTTGCGCGCCGCCGGACGCCGTCTGGCCGTCGACGGCGAAGCCGCGGAGGTCGGCTATATCGAGCGGCCCTATCTGTTCCTGGCAAGCACGGAAGGTCGCGCGATACTCGAGACGAACCATCGTCTGCAAAAGAGCATGGGCGCGAACATTCTGCTGCTGGAGGCGGCGGAACTGCGAGCGCGTTTCCCTTGGCTCTCCACCGACGGGGTCGCGCTGGGCTCCCTCGGCATCAAGGACGAGGGATGGTTCGATGGCTACGGGCTCCTGCAGGCGTTCCGGCGCAAGGCGCGGAGCCTCGGCGTGGCGTACCGCGACGAGCGCGTGGTGGGGATCGAACGCAAGGGTCGACGCATCGAAGCGGTCAGGCTCTCGGGCGGCGGGCGTCTTGCCTGCGGCATTGCCGTCAATGCGGCGGGCCCGGGCGCCGGCAAGGTGGCGGCGCTCGCCGGCGTGGCACTTCCGGTCGAACCGCGCCGGCGCTGCGTCTTCGTGTTCGATTGCCGCGAGCCGCTCCCGAACTGCCCGCTGCTGATCGACGTGAGCGGCGCGTTCTTTCGACCGGAGGGCCGCTATTACGTGGGCGGCATCTCGCCGCCGCCGGAGCGCGAGCAGGCGCAACCGGATTTCGAGGTGGATCACAGCGAATGGGAGGAGCTGGTCTGGCCGCCGCTCGCGCACCGAGTGCCGGCTTTGGAGGCGGTCAAGGTGATAAATTCATGGGCCGGCCACTACGACTACAACACCTTCGACCAGAACGGCATCATTGGGCCGCATGTGGAGATCGATAATTTCTTGTTGGCGAACGGCTTCAGCGGCCATGGCATCCAGCAATCTCCCGCGACCGGCCGCGGCATTGCCGAGTTGATCGCGCATGGCCGCTACCGAACCCTCGATCTGACGCCGTTCTCGCAGGCCCGTATCGTCGAGAACCGGCCGATCCAGGAGTTGAACGTGGTCTAGGCAGTGTCCCACACCGCCGTCTCGGCGGCGGTGATCGAGAGGGGAACATGACAGAGCTCGGCATTTTCGAGGCGATCCATACCGCCCGCGTACTGCGCAAGCTCAAGTCTGACCCGGTTCCGGACGCAGTGATCGAGCGAATCCTCGACGCGGCGATCCGTGCGCCCTCGGCCGGGAATGCTCAGAACTGGGCTTTCCTCGTCGTGCGTGATCCCGAGCAGCGTCGGAAGCTAGGCACCATCTATCGCAAGGCCTCGGATATTGCGGACGCGATGTACAAAGCGCGTGGCCGTCCCCCGCACATGACCGAGGATCAGTTCCAGCGCCTCATGTCGTCGGGGTCCTATCTCTGGGATCACATGGGCGATGCACCGGTGATTTTGATCCCCTGTCAGACGCAGCCGAAATTGCCGCCGCTGGAGAGCCTTCCGCCCGACCTGCGCGGTCGCTACGCCGATGAAGAGCGCTACGTCGAGCGTATTCGCGGTGCCAGCATCTATCCGGCCGTGCAGAACGTCATCCTTGCTTGCCGCGCGCTTGGGCTCGGGACGACCATCACCACCAATCACATCCGCTGCGAGGATGAGGTGAAGCAAGTGCTCGGCGTCCCCGAGCACGTGCAAACTTTCGCGATGATGCCGATCGGCTATCCAATCGGCAAATTCGGCCCGCTGAGCCGCCGTCCAGTGACCGAGGTCGCGTATGTCGACCGCTGGGCGCGGCCCTGGCCCGGCGACGCCGGAATTTGACGTCAACCCCTGGGGAGTGACGAGCGCCCGTCCAATCGGGTGTTCCCGGCGTGCTTTCTCGGCGCCGAGGATCGCGTCAGCGAATGCGGCGGGATGTGCGAAGGTTCGAAGCAGGATACGATCGGCCAATGACCGAGATTCCCTCCCATGTCCGAATGGTCGTCATCGGCGGCGGCATCGCCGGGTGCAGCGCACTTTATCACTTGGCGAAGATGGGCTGGAGCGATGCGGTCTTGCTGGAGCGGAACGAGCTCACCTCGGGCTCCACCTGGCACGCCGCCGGGAATTGCCCGAATTTCTCCGGTAGCTGGAGCATCATGAAGCTGCAGCGCTACTCGACGCAGCTTTACCGGCGCCTCGGCGCCGAGGTCGATTATCCCGTGGGCTATCACGTGACGGGTGCGATCCGCCTGGCGCAAAACCGCGCGCGCATGGAGGAGTTCCGCCACGTCACCTCCATGGCGCGCCATCAAGGCATCGACTTCGAGATGCTGACCCCAGGCGAAATCAGGGACCGTTATCCCTTCATCGGGTTGCGTGGGCTCGAAGGGGGGCAATGGGACCCCGATGACGGCGATGTTGACCCGGCACAACTTACCCAGGCTTTCGCCAAAGGCGCGCGCGACTCCGGCGCCAAGATCTTCCGCCTCTGCCCTGTGACGGCGATCGGGCGCACGCCGGGCGGCGAGTGGCGCATCGAAACGCCACGGGGCGCGGTCATCGCCGAAATCGTGGTGAACGCCGCCGGATTTCGCGCGGCGGAGATCGGCGCCTTGGTCGGCCGCGATTTGCCCTGCGTCACGCTCGCGCATCAATATCTCGTCACCGAGGACATAGAGGCGTTGGCGTCGCGTCCGCAAAAGCTTCCGCTGCTGCGCGATCCCGGCGACAGCTATTATCTGCGCCAGGAGCGCGACGGGCTGCTGCTCGGCCCTTATGAGCGGGAACCGCGCGCTCATTGGCTCGATGGCGTCCCGGAGGATTTCTCTTTCCAGCTATTTCCCGACGATCTCGACCGGCTCGCCTGGCACATCGAGGCTGCCATGGCGCGCGTGCCGCTGCTGCGCGAGGCCGGAATAAAGAAGGTGATCAACGGTCCCATTCCCTACACGCCCGACGGCAATCCGCTGATCGGACCCGCGCCCGGCCTCCGGAATTTCTTTGAGTGCTGTGTGTTCTCGTTCGGGATCGTGCAGGGCGGCGGCGCCGGCAAAGCGCTCGCGGAATGGGTTGTCGAGGGCGAGACCGAGTGGGATCTTTGGAGTGTCGATCCGCGCCGGTTTACGGGCCACGTGACCAAGGCCTACACGGCGGCGAAGGCGCTGGAACTCTATCGCAACGAGTATGCGATCGGCTTTCCCTTCGAGGAACGGCCGGCGGGCCGTCCGGCCAAGACCTCGCCGCTCTATGAGCGGCTGCGCGACAAGGGCGCCCTGTTCGGCGCCCGCAATGGCTGGGAACGCGCCACCTGGTTTCCGCGCCGTGCCGCGGAGGCGCGTGAAGAACTGACGTTTCATCGCCCGCATTGGTTCGAGACCGTGGCAGAGGAGTGCCGCGCGGTTGCCGAGCGGGTGGCCGTGCTCGATCTGCCGGGGTTCAGCAAGTTCGAGGTGACGGGACCCGATGCCGCGCAATGGCTCGACGAGCTTGTCACGGGTGCGCTGCCAGCGGTCGGCCGTGTCGCGCTCAACTACGCCTGTACGTCCAAAGGTGGCCTGCTGACCGAGATCACCATCACGCGCCTCGCGGAAGATCGGTTCTGGCTGATCGGCAGTGCCGCCGCCGAGTGGCACGACCAAGACTGGCTCACGCATCATCTGCCGAGCGACGGCAGCGTGCGCCTCGCCAATCTGACCGCCGAGTACGGGACGCTGGTCGTGGCGGGACCGCGCTCCCGCGCGGTGCTGGCGTCGCTGTCATCAGCCGATTTCTCGACTCCGGCGTTTCCATGGCGGTCCGCCCGCATGGTCGGAGTGGGGCCGGCGCAGGCTCTCGCGCTCAGAATCTCCTATGTGGGCGAGCTTGGCTGGGAGCTGCATCTTCCGATGCCGCACCTCGCCGACGTCTATGACCGCGTGTGGCGTGCGGGCGAGCCGGAGGGGATCCGCGACATCGGCATCTATGCGGTCGATTCGCTGCGCCTGGAAAAATGCTATCGCTCCTGGAAGCAGGACCTGGAGATCGGCTACTCGCCGCTGGCGGCGTCGCTCGACCGCTTCGTCAAACTCGACAAACCTTCTTTCATCGGACGCCTGGCGTTGCTGCGGGAGAAAGAAAATGGACCCGCAACCCGCTTTGTCCCGCTGTTGGTTGAGGGCGAGGTCGACGCGCCCTATTGCTCGACAGTGACCTCGGGCGATCAGCGCGTGGGCATCGTGACATCCGCCGGCTTCGGCCATCGTATAGGCCGAGCGATCGTGCTCGCCTATGTACGACGCGACGTGGCCATTGAAGGCCGACGCGTCCAAATCGAAATACTGGGCGAGCGGGTGACGGCAACGGTGGCGCGGGAACCGCTTTATGATCCCGATAATCGACGCCTCAGGGCGTGAAGGAGAGTGCGATGGCAGAAGCCCTTCCCCAACGCGCACGCGCTGTCATCATCGGGGGCGGCGTGGTGGGCTGCTCGGTTGCGTATCACCTGGCGAAGCTGGGGTGGCGCGACGTGGTCCTGCTGGAGCGCAAGCAGCTTACATCCGGCACGACTTGGCATGCGGCTGGGCTGATCGGCCAGCTTCGCGCGACCCTCAATCTGACCAAGCTCGCGAAGTACTCGGCCGAGCTTTATCGCGTTCTCGAGGCGGAGACCGGGGAGCAGGTGGGGTTTCGCCAGCGCGGATCATTGGGAATTGCGCTCACCAAAGATCGCTTCGAGGAATTTCGCCGTGGCGCCTCGATGGCTCACATGTTTGACCTCGAGGTCGAAGTGCTGTCGCCAGCGGATTGCCAGAGGATCCACCCGCTGATCGAGACCAAGGATGTCGTCGGCGGCGTGTTTCTGCCCAAGGACGGGCAAGCCGATCCCGCCAATGTCGCGTTGGCGCTCGCCAAGGGCGCGCGGCAGCGCGGCGTCAGGATCTTTGAGAACACGAAGGTAACCGGCGTCAGCCGCGCGAACGGGCGCGCGGCCGGAGTCACTACGTCCGCGGGCGAGATCGCGGCCGAGTTCGTGGTGAATTGCGCGGGCATGTGGGGCCGTGAGGTCGGCCGCATGGCTGGGGTCAGCGTGCCGCTGCATGCCTGCGAGCATTTCTATGTGGTGACCGAACCGATCGATGGATTGCCGCGGGATCTCCCGGTGCTGCGTGTTCCCGACGAAGCCACATACTACAAGGAGGATGCGGGAAAGCTCCTGGTCGGTTGCTTCGAGCTAAAGGCCAAGCCCTGGGGCGGCGCCGGCATTCCCGAACAGTTCTGCTTCGACCAACTGCCCCCGGACATCGATCACTTCGAGCCGATTCTGGCGCGAGCGATCGAGCGCGTGCCGATGCTCGCCGAGGCCGGAATCCGGACCTTCTTCAATGGGCCCGAGAGCTTCACCGCCGACGGCCGCTATCTCCTGGGCGAGGCGCCGGAACTCAAGAATTTTTATCTCGCCTGCGGCTTCAATTCGATCGGCATCCAATCCGCGGGCGGCGCCGGCAAGGCGCTCGCGGAGTGGATGGATCGAGGTGAGCCGCCTTTCGATCTCTGGGACGTGGATATTCGCCGTTTGCAGCCGTTCCAGAGCAACCGCCGCTATCTCGCAAGCCGTGTCTCCGAGACATTGGGGCTGCTCTACGCCGACCATTTCCCCTATCGGCAATACGCGACCGCGCGCGGCATCCGCCAATCGCCGCTGCACGAGCGCTTGGCCGCCGAAGGTGCCTGCTTCGGCGAAGTGGCGGGATGGGAACGGGCCAATTGGTTTGGCGCGCCCGGGAGCGCGCCGCATTACGAATACAGTTGGGGCCGGCAGAATTGGTTTCAGAACCGAGCGGCCGAGCATCGCGCCGTGCGCGAGGCCGTCGGCCTCTTCGACATGACCTCGTTTGCCAAGTTCCGCGTCGAAGGCCCCGATGCCGCCGATGTGCTGCAGCGCATCTCGGCCAACGACGTGGCGGTGCCGACGGGCCGCGTCGTCTACACGCAATGGCTCAATCCGCGTGGGCGGATCGAGGCGGATCTGACGGTGACCAGGCTTGCCGAGGATTCCTTTCTGGTGGTCACCAGTGCGGCGTGCGCTACTCGCGACCTCGCCTGGCTCAAGCGGCACCTTCCCGAGGGCGCCCGATGCGCCGTCGTAGAAGCGACCGGCGCGGAGGCGGTGCTGAGCCTGATGGGTCCGCGCTCACGTAGGTTGTTGCAGGGCCTGACCGACACCGACCTCACCAATGCAGCATTCCCCTTCGGCACCGCGCGCGAGCTCGAGTTGGGCCCGGTATTGGCCCGCGCCCATCGGATCACCTATGTGGGAGAGTTGGGTTGGGAGCTCTATGTGCCATCCGAGATGGCTCGCGCGGCTTTCGACGCGCTGATGGAGGCGGGCCGCGAGCATGGACTCAAGCTCTGCGGTCTGCATGCGCTCGACACTCTCCGCCTCGAAAAGGCGTACCGCTCTTTCGGCCACGACATCTCCGACGAGGATCATGTGCTGGAGGCGGGCTTGGGCTTTGCGGTGAAGCTGGACAAAAGACGGTCGAAATTCGGCGACTTCATCGGCCGTGACGCGGTGCTGCGCAAGCGCGAGACCGGGCTCGATCGCCGTCTCGTTCAGTTCAAGCTGCGGGATGCCGAACCGTTGATTTATCTGAACGAGCCGATCTGGCGGGGCGATCGAATTGTCGGCCGCGTTGTCTCGGGCAGCTACGGGCACCACCTCGGCGCGTCGGTTGGGCTGGGCTATGTGGACTGTTCGCCCTCAGAGAGTGCGGAACAGCTCTGCACCGGTCCTTTTTCGATCGAGATTGCCGGCGAGCGCTTTGCTGCCGAGGCGAGCCTGCGCCCGCTCTATGATCCGAGGGGGGAAAGGATTCGCTGCTGAGGACTCCATCGCGTGCAAGCGGCGCCGCCGCGCGACCTGGGACCCAGGAATAGCAACGCCGGCTCTCGCTTCGCTCGGCTGGGGTGACGAACAAGGAAGACGGCGAGGAAATCACCCGCGACCAAACAACCGTCGCAGCCACGACAGGATCACGCGCCAGAGCAGCGATCCCGCGCGCAACGGTTCGGACGCGATGGGGGACATCGATCCAGTCAATCGCGCCTCAAGGTTCGCCGCGACCTGACGGCCAAGTTCGCTTGCAAACGCCTCGACGACGGCGCCGCGCCCGAACTGCGCCAGCGGCCCCTGCAGCACATAATCCACCGCAAGCTCGATCGCGGTTTTGCCAGGTGACGGCTCGCTTGCAGAGAAATCGGCTTTGGTTCGGAGCCGCGTTCCCGTCGCGCTGTCGCGGCCTTCTCCCGTGATCGATCCCGAATGCATCGCGTCCTCATAGCGCACCGAGGCGCTACCGGTGAATTGTGCGCGGATCGGGCCAAGTGCCGCGACCATACGTCCGGATACGCGGTCAGCTGTCGATCCGGCATCGAGGCTCACGCCGGGGACGCAGCCCGCGATGAGCCGCGGATCCCGAAGTGCGGGCCACACCTTCGTCAGCGGCAGCGCGACGATGATGATCTGCCGAAGACCTGCCCCAGACGGCGGTGGCGCAATGGTCCGCAGCGGTGCCTCTTCCGGGGTTGGAGGCGTGATGGTCACCAATTCCGGCAGCAGCGGCGCCTCGGCCGGACGCGGTTCCGCCGCGGGTTCCGCGAGCACGCGGCGGATCGCGCGCACGATCCCTGCATAGCCGGTGCAGCGACAGAGATTGCCGGCAAGCTCCAGGCGAACGCGCTCGGCATCGGCGTCAGGCAAGCGCCGCACGATGTCACGCGCGGTCACCAACATCCCCGGCGTGCAGTAGCCGCATTGCAGGCCGTGCTCCGCCTTGAACGCGGCACGGAGCCGGATGGCCACCGGATCGTCTTCAAGGCCTTCTATGGTGCGCACCGTCCGGCCCTCGCAGGCGACGGCAAGCGTAATGCAGGAGCGCGCGGGCGCATCGTCGATCAGGAGCGTACACGCGCCGCAGACGCCGTGCTCGCAACCGATATGGGTGCCCGTGAGAAATTGCTGGTCGCGCAGGAAATCGGCGAGGCTCGTGCGCGGTTCAACCATTGCCGTGACGGGCATGCCATTGATGGTGAGGCGCAGCGGCCTCATGCCGTCACCTGCGTCAAGGCGCGGCGCAGCGCCACGCAGTGGAGGCGCCGCTCGATCGGATCGATCGCGGCGAGGCGGCGCGCCAAGGTCTCTTCCGACACGTCTTCTCCCTCGAGCGCGAGCGGCTTGTCTCCGGTGGCTCCGATCGCCGCGCGACGAACCGCGCGCGCGGGATCGACGAGCACAGCGGCAATCGTGGAAGCGAACTCGCCGGGCTTGCGGCAGACCTTGTACCAACCCCAGCGAGCGCCGTCGGAAAGCTTCGGTATCTGAATACTGCGCACGATTTCGCCCGACACGAGCGCGGTCATGAAGGGTCCCGTTACGAAATCGCTCATCGCCAGCGTGCGAGCGCCCGAGGCTCCCTGCACCACGACGGTGGCGCCGAGCGCAGTGAGCGCCGTTAGCCAATCAGCCGCGGGGTCGGCGTGCGAGAGGCTGCCGCCGATGGTGCCGCGATTGCGCACTGCGCGGTACGCGATTCCCTCGGCGACGCGTGTGAGCACGCCCTGGCCGATATCCGGCACGCGCCGATCCTCGATCGCCGCGTGGGTGACGGCGGCGCCGATCACAACGGCATCCGCGCGCTGAGCGGCGCCGCTCAGTTCCGGTATCCCCGTTACATCGACCAGCAGCTTCGGCTGTGCCAGCCTCAGATTCAGCATCGGGCCCAGCGACTGACCGCCCGCGATGGGCCGCGCTTCTGCGCCGCCCTCTTGCAGCAGCCGCGTCGCCTCGGCGAGGCTCGCGGCCCGCGCATAATCGAAGGCCGCCGGCTTCATGCGGGTTTGCGCGTGCGCGCCGCTTCGAGCGCGGTCAAAATTCGTCGCGGCGTGATCGGCAGTTCCGTCAGCTCGACGCCGAGCGGGCGCAGTGCGTCGTTGATGGCGTTGGCGATCGCGGCCGGCGGGCCGATGGCGCCGCCTTCGCCGATTCCCTTTTGGCCGAAGGTGGTGTAGGGCGATGGCGTCTCCATATGATCGATGCGCGCGTCCGGCACCTCCGTGGCGCCTGGCAGCAAATAGTCCGCGAGCGTGGATGCCAGCGGCTGGCCTGCCGCGCTGTATGGCATTTCCTCGTAGAGCGCGGTCCCGATCCCCTGCGCGGTGCCGCCCATCACCTGGCCGTCGACGATCATTGGATTGATGAGCACACCGCCGTCCTCGACGATCGCGTAGTCGAGGATGCGCACGGTGCCGAGCTCGGGATCGACCGAGACCAGCGCGGCGTGCGCCGCATAGCTGAAGGTGCCGCTGTCGCGCACGGCCTTGTAGCCGCTAGTGACGTCGAGCCCGCCGGGCGCGATGTTGTCGGGCAAATCCTGCGGCCGCAAATACCACGTGCGACCGATCTCCGCGATCTCGACCGACCCGCTCGGCCCCACCACCTTGCCGCCTTCCACCCGCACTTGATCGCGTTCCACCTGCAACAGGTGCGCGCCGATTTGCATCAGGCGCTGCGCCAGCTCGCGGCAAGCGGTCGCCACGGCGCCGCCCGCCATCACCATGCAACGCGAGCCCCAGGTGCCTGTGGAATAAGGCGTGATCGCGGTGTCTCCATGCACCACCTTGATGTGGTCGAGAGCGATGCCCAGGACTTCATGCGCTACCTGCGCCAAGGTGGTTTCGAGGCCCTGTCCGTGGGATTGGATGCCGACGCGGAGCTCGAGGCCGCCATCGGGGGTCAGGCGCGCCTCCGCCTGTTCGAAGCCCGGCACCATCGGGATGCCCCAACCGGCATAGACCGAGGTGCCGTGCGCCGCCTGCTCGCAGAAGATCGCGAAACCAACGCCGATGCGCGTGCCATCGGGCTCGCTCTTGCTCTGGCGCCGGCGGACCGCGGGCAGATCGATCGCCGCGACCACGCGCCGGAGGCACTCGGGATAATCGCCGCTGTCAAAATGCTTGGCAGTGATGTTTTCGAACGGCATTCGCTCCGCCGGAACCAAATTCCGCAGTCGCACTTCATGGGGTTCGATCCCGGCTTCGTGCGCGATCGCATCGATGATCGATTCCATGGCAAAGCACACGCCGGCGCGTGCTACGCCGCGGTAGGGGAGGATCGGCGGCTTGTTGGTCGCTGCAGACCAGGTGCGGCAGCGATAGGCAGCGAAATCATAGGGCCCCGGCAATATGCTCGCGACCTGTGCCGCTTCGAGACACGCCGAGAACGGATAGGCGGAGTAGGCCCCCGCATCGACCGTGGCCTCTGCGTCGAGACCCAACAGCTTACCGGAGCGGTCGGCATAGGCAGTGAGAGTGTAGTGATGCTCTCGGCAGTTGGCGTTGGCGATGAGCTGCTCGCGGCGGTCTTCGATCCAGCGGATCGGACAGTCGAGCCGGCGCGCGAGGAAGCTTGCCGTTACTTCCTCCACGAGCAAAATGCCTTTGTAGCCGAAGCCGCCGCCGACGTCGGGCGCCACCACGCGTACGTCTCCATGATTGAGGCCCAGGCAGCCGGCAAGCCCGGTTCGCACGATGTGCGGCATCTGCGTTGCCGTATAGAGCAGAAGCTGTTCCAGCCGCCGGTCCCAGACCGCAACGCAGCCCCGGCCTTCGATGGGCGACATGCATTGCCGCGCCGTGCGCAAGGTGCGGCGGATCACGATCGGCGCATCCGCGATCTTGGGTTCCGCACCGACATTGGTTTCGAGATACACGTTGTCGCCCCACCCATCGTGCACCAGCGCGGCGCCCGGTTGACGGGCCGCGAGCATGTCCACCACCGCCGGCAACTCCTCGAGGTCCAACTCGATCGCGGCGGCGATATCCTCGGCCTCGGCTCGGGTCGCGGCGACGCAGACGGCGATCGGCTCGCCCACGTAACGTACTTTGTCGGCCGCGAGCACGGGCTGCTCCGAGGGTTTGAAGCCCGGCAGGCGCGAATTGGCGACGATCGGTTTGACGCCCGCGAGGTCCGCCGCCGTGAAGACCGCATGCTCCAATCCTCGGGGTTTGCGCACCGCGCGGATGCGGGCGTGGGCGACGGGACTGCGAAGAAACGCGATCTCGCGCATGGCGGGCAGGCGGATATCGGCAATGAACTCGCCCTTGCCGCGCAGATAGCGGTCGTCTTCCTTGCGCTCGACGGCAGCACCGATGCCCGAGCCCGATCGCGCGCTTTCCAATACCGCCATGCTTATGGCTCCCGTTCGACCCGTTCCTTTAAAGGCCGATTAGACATAGCATGTTGGCCATGACCTCGGGAGACGTCAGAGGCTTCGAAATTCGCCCAATGGGCTCGGCGCTTGGCGCCGAGGTGCTGGCGATTGACTTGGCGCGGCCGCTCGACGACGCGGCCTTCCGGCGGATCTCGGACGCTTTTGATCACTACTCCGTACTCGTGTTCCGCGATCAGAAACTGTCGCCCGAGCAGCATATCGCCTTCTCCCGCCGCTTTGGTCCGTTGCAGGTGAACGTGCGCAGCGAGTTCAACAGGCCGGGATATCCAGAGATCTACATCGTCTCGAACGTGATGGTGGATGGGAGACCGATCGGCTCACGCGATGCCGGGCGCTACTGGCACTCCGATATTTGCTATGTGGAGAACCCGAGCCGAGCCTCGCTACTCTATGCACTCGAAATCCCGATCAAGGACGGCGTGGCGCGTGGCGATACCCTTTTCGCCAGCACCTGCGCGGCTTATGAAGCGCTTCCCGAGGAATTGAAGCGCCGCCTCGAGGGACTGCGCGCCGCCAACAGCTACAATGCCATGTATGAGCGCAAGGTCGAGGAATTCGGCCTGCGCCCGCCACTGACGCCGGAGGCGCGTGCCAAATATCCCGCGGACGCGATTCATCCGGTGGTCCGCACCCATCCGCGGACCGGGCGTAAATCCGTCTACGTGTGCGAGGGCTACACCACGCACGTCGTCGGCGTTTCCGAGGAGGAGAGCCGGGCGCTATTGCGGGCGCTGTTTGCGGAGGTGGTGCGGCCCGCGTTTATCTATCGCCATCGCTGGCGCGTCGGCGATCTCGTGATGTGGGACAATTGCGCGACCCAACACAAAGTGAGCTTCGACTACGAGCTGCCGCTGCGCCGCCGCCTCGAACGCACGACGGTCGAGGGCTCGGTTCCGTACTAGCGAGGATCGGGCCTATCGCGCGCTGCCATTGAACGCGGCGCTCACTCGCACTTGCCGCCGAGGACGCCGGTTTTGAGGTCGGCGTTGGGCGGCTTGGGGCCGAGCCAGATCGCGAGCAGGCCGGTTGCAAAATCGGCACCCGCAATCGGTTGGCCGGGCGCGCCGTTCGCGGCGACGGTGACCCCGGTCGCGGGATCGTTGGCGAAAACAAGCGATTGGCCGGTCTTGAAATCCGTCATCGCGGCCTTGAGCGTATCGATGCGGGGTTGCAGCGTCGCCAATTTGTCGGGCGCGGAATTCTCAAATCCCTCCTGCCAGGCGTTGCGGATGCCGGAGACGCCCACATCCCTGACAAAGCGCAGCTCCAGACGCCAGGGCCGGTTGGCCGCCAATATCTGGCCGGCGTCGCTCGACTTTTGCGGCAGGTAGAGGCCTGCCACGTAGACCTTCACGTTGAACATCGTGGCCTTGCGCAGGCCGAGGCCATTTAGCAACAGCTCGGCATTGCCGGCTTTGACGCTATCGGGAAAGGTCACATTTTGGCAGGTAGCGGCCAATGCCGGCACGGCAGAGACGAGAACAACGGCCAACGCGATCGCCGCTGAACCCTGACGCAAGAACTTCACCATGGGCGTGCCTCACACGATCGGGGAGAGGCCGCCATCGATGTTGATGGCGGTGCCTGTGACGTAGGACGCTGCGTCGGAAGCGAGGAAGCAGGCGAGGTTCGCGAATTCCTTGGCCTCGCCCATGCGGCCCAGCGGAATGCCATCGGCATTGGCACGGATATAATCCTCGAGCGAGGTGTTGGTCTGGGCGGCGCGGTGGCGGCGCACGATCTGGTCGCTGACGATACGACCCACCAGGAGCGCGTTCACCAGCACGTTGTGTGCGGCGTACTCGCTCGCCAGCACCTTGGTGAGCGCCATCCCCGCGGCGCGCGTCACCGTGGTGGGCGCGCTCTGCGCCCGAGGCGCCTTGGCTCCGGTGTTGAGCACGTTGATGATGCGGCCCCAGCGACGCTCCTTCATCTGCGGCAACACCAGCCGCGCCAGGCGGATATGCGCGAAGACCTTGAGGTCGATGTCCGCGTGCCAGACGGCATCGGTGATTTCCTCGAACTTCCCGGTCTGAGAAGTGCCGGCGTTGTTGACGAGGATGTCGATCTTGCCGAGCGCCGCCATGGCGGCGCGATAGCCCGTCTCGATCGCTTCGCCCTTGGCCACGTCGCAGGCGATGGCCGCGACCTTGCCCTTGCCTGCGGCCGAGATGGTGGCCTTCGCGGCTTCGAGCGTCTCGGGATTGCGCGCAAAGATTGCGACATCGGCGCCTGCGGCGGCGAACGCGGTTGCGGTCGCGAGGCCCAGACCCTTGCTGCCGCCGGTAATGAGGGCGCTCCGCCCCTCCAATCGGATATTCATGAGTGCGCTCCGCTCTCTCTTCCCTAATTCACTCCCCTGAGCCCCTGTCGTCTTCTCTGCACGAAGCGAGACGGGCATGGTCATAGCGCCATGACCGAGCACTTTTGGCAATGGGAAGTGCGCCGCCGATTGTCGAGTGTCCGTTTCAATAAGGGATGGTATTTACGCAACCGGCTCGTTAACATCGGGCATCTGGTGCAGCTTGCAGCGGACTTTGGCGCGGCACCTATTGCAGCGGACAGTTTTCCGTGTGCCGAGGCTTGGGGGGAATATGACGGAATTTGTACCGCCCTATCCCGCGCGCCGGGAACTCGCCTCGGTGTGGGATGGGATCCGATTGGCTCGGCGGAACACCCTCGGTCTGTTCGAGGATCACTGCTTCGAGGACGATCTGATCCAGGTCAGGGTCCTGCGCCGGAACATGTTCATCTGCAACAGCCCGGAGACGGTCGAATACCTCCTCAGCAGCCATAACGACAGCTTTGAGAGAAAGAGTCCGCAGATGCGGCACGCTCTCGAGCCGCTGATAGGTGACGGTCTGTTTATCAGCGAAGGAGAGACTTGGCGCCGCCGCCGCCGTGTCGTTGCACCAATCGTGCACGCCTCGCGCGTGCCGCAGTTCGCGCCGATCATGATCGAGACCGCCTGTGAGGCCCGCGATCGCTGGAGCAAAATCGGAGCCGGCGGCGAGATCGACGCGCTGAGCGAGATGGCACAGCTCACGGCCGAGATCATTTGCCGCACCATCTTCGGCCGCAACCTCGGTCGGGCGCATGCGCGACAGGTGGTCGAGGGGTTCAGCGAGTATCAGCGCCGCATCGACCAGATCGACTTGCTTTCCCTGCTCGATCTGCCGGAGTGGCTGCCGCGCTGGCGTTCTCCGGGACTGCGCCGCGCCGTGAAACGAATCCATGCGGTTATCGATGCGGTAGTCGCAAGCCACCGCGACAGAGAAGACACGAATTCAACTTCGGTGATCGGCCGATTGCTCGATGCGCGAGATGAGGAAACGGGGGAGCCTCTCGATCCCGCCGCGATCCGCAATGAAGCGATCGTGATCTTCATGGCTGGCCACGAGACCACCGCCAACTCCCTCGCATGGTGCTGGTACCTGCTGTCACAGACGCCAGAGGTCGAAAGGCGTTTTCACTCCGAGCTGGACGAGGTGCTGCGCGGTCGGACACCCGATCTGAACGACGTGCCGCGTCTTCTCTACACGCGGGCAATTTTCGAGGAAGCGATCCGCCTCTATCCCCCTGTGCCGATACTGGCACGCGAAGCGCTGAAGGACGAGATCATCGCGGAGCGCGCCGTGCCGAAACGAGCGTTGGTCGCCGTGGTGCCGTGGCTGCTGCATCGCCATCGCAAACTTTGGGAGAAGCCCGATCATTTCATTCCCGAACGGTTCCTTCCCGGCGGCAAACGGCCGGAATCGAAATTCGCATACGTTCCGTTCAGCATCGGCCCGCGCATTTGTCCAGGTCTCGCCTTCGGCATGCGCGAAGCGATCTTGTGTCTGGCGGTGTTGGGGCAGAGATTTCAATTGCGCCTGGCGCCGGGACACACGGTCGACCCGATTTGCCGCCTCACGCTGCGACCCGGCCAGGCTCTACCCATGGTGCTTGAGCCGCGGACGACAATTCGACGCGAGCCCCGTGCGGCACCTGGGGAATTGGTTTCCGTACCTTTGTCGGCGGCTTGCCCCTATGCCCATAGCTGACGGATTTGCTTGATCACGCGCCCACAAAGAGGCCCTAAATCACCAGTTCGACAAGATAAGGTCCCCGCGTGGCCAATCCGCGACTCAACTCGCGGGTCAACTCTTCGAGATCGGTGGCGCGGCTCGCCTCAACGCCGTGACCGCGCGCGAGCGAAACCCAGTCGAGATCGGGGCGGTCGAGGTTCAGCATGTCCATGGCCTTTCGCCCGGGATTGCCGGCGCCCACATTGGCAAGCTCGCCCTTGAGAATCTGATAGGAGCGGTTGGCGAGCACCAGCACCGTCACGTTCAGATTCTCGCGCGCCATGGTCCAGAGCGACTGCACCGTGTACATGGCGCTGCCGTCGCCCTCGAGCGCGATTACCTTGCGCTCGGGTGCCGCGATCGCACAGCCGATCGCGACCGGCATGCCGTAGCCGATCGAGCCGCCGGCATTGTTGAGCCAGTCGTGCGGTGGCGCGCCGGCGGTGTTCGGATGAAATCCCCGTCCGGTCGAGACGGATTCATCGACCACGATCGCGCGCTCGGGAATGAGCCCGCCCAGAACATGTGCAATGCCTTCGGGCGTGGGCTTGCCGCTCTGCGGCGGGGAGCGGCGACTCTGCGCCACGTCGATGGGCGGCGTCGTGAGCGCGCCCAGTTCCGCCGCGAGCGCTTGGAGCGTCCCTTCGATATCCTCCTCCACCCCCACCAGCTTGACGACTTCGCAACCCTCGGGCGTGAGCTCGCTTGGCTTGCCGGGGTAGGCAAAGAACGCGATCGGCGCCCGCGATCCCACCAGCACGATCTTCCGCACGCCCTTCAAATAGCCGATCGCCTGGTCGACCGGGTAGGGGATGCGGCTCACCTGCACGCGGCCGGCGCCACGCTCGATGCGCGCGTTTTGGGATTCGGCGCTAAGCCGTGCGCCGGTCTTGGCGGCGATGCGTCCCGCGAGCTCGAGCCCCCGCTCGCGCAGCGCCACCCCGCCCAGCAGCAACATCGCGCCGTTGCCGGACGTCAGCGCCTTGGCGACCGAGATCACCGTCCCGGCATCGACCTTGCGGCGCGGCTCGGGCGGACGCGGCGTTACCACGTCCTCGGCGGGATTCCACGCGGTATCGGCCGGCAGGATCAGCGTGGCGACGTGGCCGGGTGCACGCCGTGCGGCCTCGATCGCGAGCGCACCATCCGCGGCAACGGTCTTGGAGGAGGGCGACGTCTTGACCCAATCCGACATCGGCCGCGCCACCCCCTGGATGTCCGAAGTGAGCGGTGCGTTGAGCGCCACGTGATACGTGGCATGCTCGCCCACGATATTGACGATGCCGGAGCGCGCCTTCTTGGCGTTGTGCAAATTGGCGAGGCCGTTGCCGAGACCTGGACCCAAATGCAGCAGGGTCGCGGCCGGCTTTCCCGCGATCCGGTAGTAGCCGTCGGCGGCACCGGTGACCACGCCCTCGAACAGCGCCAGCACGCAGCGCATGCCGTCGATCTTGTCGAGCGCAGCCACAAAATGCATCTCCGACGTGCCGGGATTGGCGAAGCAGACATTGACGCCGCCGGCAAGCAGCGTGCGAACCAGGCTTTCGGCGCCGTTCATACGCGATCTCCCTGCCGTCAGCGCTCGGTGAAGCCCTTGCTGCTCTCCGCGAGTCGCCGCAACAGTGGCGAGGGGGTCCAGAGCGCGCCCTGTTCGCGTTCGAAACGGCGCACGGTCTCATAGACCTTGGCGACGCCGATACCGTCGGCATAGTGCATGGGACCGCCGCGCCAGCGCGGGAAGCCGAAGCCATAAAGCCACATCACGTCGATGTCGCTGGCACGATACGCGATGCCTTCATCGAGGATCTTGGCGGCCTCGTTGATCGCGGCATACATGCAGCGCGCGAGAATTTCCTCGTCGCTGACGGGACGCCGGGTGATACCTTGGTCCTTCGACGATTTGAGGATGATCTGCTCCACTTCGGGGTCGGGTATCGGCGCGCGGCCGCCGGGCTCGTAGCGGTACCAGCCCTTGCCGGTCTTCTGCCCGTAGCGGCCGAGCTCGTAGAGTCGATCAGCCGTGGGCGAATAGCGGATGTTGTTGGGCCGCGTCGCATCCAGCGAACGGCGCACCCGCCATCCCACATCGATGCCCGCGAGATCGGCGACGGCGAAGGGACCCATGGGCATGCCGAAGTCGTAGAGCACCTTGTCCACCTGCTGTGGCAGCGCGCCCTCGTCCACCAAGAAATTGGCCTCGCGGGTGAAGGCGCCGCGGCTCCTGTTTGCGACGAAGCCGTGGCAGACGCCGCAGACCACGCCCACCTTTGCGATGCGCTTTGCAAGCGCCTGCGAGGTCGCGACCACCTCGCGCGAGGTCTTGGCGCCGCGCACGATCTCCAGCAGCTTCATTACGTTGGCTGGGCTGAAGAAGTGCAGACCGATCACGCTCTCGGGGCGCTTGGTCGCGGTCGAAATCTCGTTCACGTCGAGGCTCGAAGTGTTCGTGGCGAGTACGGCGCCGGGTTTCATAGCGCGGTCGAGCAGTCCGAACACCTCTTTCTTGACGCCCATGTCCTCGAACGCCGCCTCGATCACGATATCGGCGTCGCCAATCGCGTCGTAGCCGCGGGCGCGGCTAATCAATGACAGGCGCTTTTTCTTATCGTCCTCGCGAATCCGGCCCTTCTGCACCATCTCTTGATAGAGAGCATCGATGCGGACCATGCCGCGGTCGAGCGCCTCGGACGAGCTCTCGAGGATTTGCACGGGGATGCCGGCATCGGCGAAGCACATGGCGATGCCGGCGCCCATGGTGCCGGCGCCAATGACCGCGCCGGTCTTGAGCGGCTTCGCCTGCACGCTCTGGTCGATGTCGGGGAGCTTCGCCGCCTCGCGTTCCGCGAAGAAGGCGTAGCGCAGCGCTTTCGACTGCTCCGACGGGATCAGCTCACCGATGATGCGCACGGTCTCGGCGAGCGCTTGGTCGAAGGGCAACCTCACCGCATTCTCGACACAGTCGATGGCGCGCTGCGGCGAAATCTGGCCGCGGGTCGCTCGATTGGCATTGGCGCGCGCCGCCGCCACCTGCGCCGCCCAATCCGCAGGCGCCGTCAGCGGCACTTGGCTCAGGCGTCGGATCGGACGCTTCTCCTTGAGGGCGCGCTCGGCGAACGCGACGGCTCCCGCGAGCAGATCGCCTTCGATGATTTCGTCGACGACGCCGAGGTCCTTGGCTCGCTGTCCGCGCGCGGGATCGCCGGACGCGATCATCTTGAGCGCGGGTTCGAGGCCGATGGCGCGCGGCAACCGTTCGACGCCTCCGGCACCGGGGACAAGACCGATCTTGACCTCGGGGAGCCCCAACTGCGCACGGGAGGTGGCGACGCGGAAATGGCAGCCGAGCGCCACTTCGAGGCCGCCGCCCAAAGCCGCGCCATCGATCGCGGCGATCACCGGCTTTTGGCTCGCCTCGATGTCGGCGATCGCCTTGGTCAAGCGCGGCTGTTGCGGCGGCTTGCCGAATTCGCGGATGTCGGCGCCGGCGATAAAGGTGCTGCCTTTGCCGATCAGCACGATCGCGTGAACGCCCGCATCCGCGGCTGCCCGGGCGATCGTGTCGACCAGGCCTTGGCGCACGCCGACGCTCAACGCATTGACCGGGGGATTGTCGACGGTAAGAACGGCGATCCGGCCTTGCTGCGAATAATGGACGGTCATGCGGGGCCTCCCGAATGGGTGTTGTAGCGGTCGATGCGGTTCAAGCCGGCGTGAACATCGGTACCGGCGGCCCGCCCTGGGTTGGCTTGAACACCAGCTTGACGTTCTGGCCGATGCGAAGGCGATCGAAATCGCAATCGACGAGATTGGTCATCATGGTGGGACCTTCCTCGAGCGTGACATAAGCGATCGCGTAGGGCACGGGCGCCCGGCGCATCACGCTGTAGCTGTAGATCGTGCCTCGTCCCTTGCTCTCTCGCCATTCGGTCTGGTCGCTGAAACAGAAGGGACAGATCGCGCGCGGATAATAGTGCAGCTCGCCACAGGCGCGGCAGTGCTTGATCAAGAGCTTGCCCTCCTTCGCCGCGTCCCAGAAGGCCTGGGTTTCCGGATTGGGCTCGGGCGCCACCAGCTCACGTTCTTTCTGGGCCATCTCTTCACTCCCTCTCCATAATGACCGTGGCGCTGCCATGGCGGCTGCCGAGCAGGCCGCCCGTGCCATGCGCGATCGCGAGATTGCAATTGGGCACCTGCACCTTGGGATGCGCTTCACCGCGCAGTTGCCGCACCGCCTCCACCACTTTGGTAAGGCCGCCGCGGTTGGCCGGGTGGTTGTTGCAGAGCCCACCGCCATCGGTGTTGAAGGGAAGCTTGCCGACGCCGGAGATCAGATTGCCATCGGCTACGAAGGCGCCGCCTTTGCCTTTCTCGCAGAAGCCGAGGTCTTCGATCTGGATCAGCACCGTGATGGTGAAGCTGTCGTAGATCGAAGCGTATTTGATGTCCTTGGGCGTAACTTTCGCCTCCTCGAAGGCCGCGGCGCCGGACCAGCGCGCGCCCGAGTAGGTTAAATCAATCTTGCCGCCCATCTGCCCCTTGGGCGCCTCGCCGGCACCGCGGATTTTGACCTTGGGCCGCTTCAGGCTTCGCGCCACCTCGGGTGCCGCCACAATAATCGCGCCGCCGCCGTCGCTGATAATGCAGCAGTCAAGGCGATGCAGCGGGTCGGAGATCATGGGAGAGTTCACGACCTCCTCGACCGTCACCACCTCCTTCAGCACGGCGTGCGGATTCCACTGCGCGTGATGGGAGGCCGCGACCTTGATCCAAGCAAGCTGCTCGCTGGTGGTACCGAACTCATGCATGTGCCGCATGGCGCACATGCCATAGACGTTGGCGGTGACCGGTCCGCAGTGAAATTCGAATGCGACGTCGGGGGAGGGCGTGCCGCGCACCCGCGGCACCGTCCCGGTCGCCATTCCCTCGGCGCGCGGACGACCTGCAAGGGTGATCAGCGCCACCCTGCATTTGCCGAGCGCGATCGCCTCAGCCGCGTGCGCCACGTGGACGATGTAGGAGGAGCCACCGGTGTCGGTGGAATCGAGATGACGGAGCTTCAGCCCCATGTAGTCCGCCATGGCGAGCGGCCCCAGCCCCGGGGCGTCGCCCGCGCAGAAATATCCGTCCACATCGCTCTTGGTGAGACCGGCATCTTCGAGCGCGCCCTTGGCGGATTCCGCATGGAGTTGCGCCAGCGATTTGTCGTCCGCCTTGCGGGTAGGATGCTCGTAGATGCCGACGATATAGGCCCTGCCGTTGATGCTCATGGGTAAGATCGCCTCGATTGTTGTTGGATGGGCACGCCGCCGTCACCGCCCCCGGAACACCGGCTTGCGCTTTTCGAGAAATGCGCGCGCGCCCTCGTGGAAATCCTCGGAGCTGAAGATTTGTGGCGCGTTGTCGAGCTGTACTTGCAGCGCGCGTTCGAAATCCATGGGGGCATAGCGCGTCAGGCTCTTGATGCGGCGGATCGCGAGCGGCGGGCCACTGGCGAGGCGTTGCGCGATCTTGCGCGCTTCGGCGAGCGCCTCGCCCTTGGCGACGAGCTTATCGGCAAGGCCGAGGCGGAGTGCTTCAGCGGCGTCGATCTCCTCGCCCAGCATCATCATCTGCCGCGCCTTCGCGGGCCCCACGCGGAACGGCAACGACCAGAAGAGGCCGTAGTCGGGGATCGCTCCGATCCGGACGAAGGCGGAGCAGAAGCGCGCACCCTCGGCCGCAATGACCAGATCCGCCGCTGCCGCAAGGCCGAGCCCCGCACCGAAGGCGGCACCTTCGACGGCGGCGATCACCGGCTTCTCGCCCAGCACGATCTGCCGGATCGACCAGTTGCTCCGCTCCTGGCTCGCGCGCGATTCAATCGCGTTGATGTCCTTGAGACGATTGAGATCGCCGCCCGAGGAAAACGCCCCGCCCGTACCGGTGATGATGAGAACGTGTAGATCGACAGACGCCGCAAATTCCTGCAGGGCGGCCGCCATCGCCTCGCGCACGCCGGGTGCGGAAAGCGAGTTTCGCGTTTCGGGCGCATTGATGGTGAGCGTCATGACGCGCTCGGCGCGCTCGACGATCAGGGGTTTGGCCGGGACCATCTGCTTGGCCTCGCTCATGAGGTTCTCCTGGGGATCACGCGATGCCAGACATTACCGGAAAAAAGTGTGGGCCGCCGCAAGGCGTTTTCGCAAGGGAGGGTCTCTCTTGTGGGTTTGCGCATGTCTCAGCCGCTCAGCCGTCGCGCGCGAGCCCGCGCGAGCGTGGCCGCGGCTTCAGCAACCAGCCGGTCCATGGTCTCGCCGACGCTCCTCACTTCGCGGAAATAGCCGATGCTCTGCCCCGCAGTCGCGTGCACCAGCGGCACAACGTTGTGCTCGTCGATCGCACGGCCTGTTCATTTGACAAGGAGATTAGGTTCGGCCGAGAGTTCCGCGCAACCGTTTTCCCTCAAGGGGGGCTTGGGTGTTCGAGCCGGCTCTGCTCCGGAACAAAAAAGTGCTGATCACCGGCGGCGGCACGGGACTCGGCAAGAGCATGGGCCGGCGCATGGCGGAGCTGGGCGCCGATCTGGTTATCTGCGGTCGGCGGATTGAAGTGCTGCGGGCGACCGCGGCGGAATTCAAAGCCGAACTCGGCGCCGAAGTCTCGACCGTGCGCTGCGACGTGCGCGACCCCGCGGCGGTCGAGGCCATGCTGGACGAGATTTGGCGCGACCGACCGCTGGACGCGCTGGTGAACAACGCCGCGGGCAATTTCATCGCTCAGACGCACAAGTTGTCGCCGCGTGCGGTCGATGCCGTGCTCAATATCGTGCTGCACGGCAGCGCCTATTGCACGATCGGCTGCGGCCGGCGCTGGATAGAGGCCAAGCGTGGCGGCAATGTCGTGAGCGTTGTCGCGGCCTACGCCTGGGGCGGAGCGCCTTTCGTGGTGCCTTCGGCGATGGCAAAGGCCGGCGTGCTCGCGATGACCCGCAGTCTGGCGCTCGAATGGGGGTCCAAGGGGATTCGCTGCAACGCTATCGCGCCGGGTCTGTTCCCGACCAAGGGCGCCTGGGAGCGGCTCTTTCCCGGCGAGCGCGGCGATGCGGAAGCGCTCAAGGCGGTGCCGCTTGGCCGGTTCGGCGAGCACATCGAGCTGGCGAACCTCGCCTGCTATATGATCTCGGACCAAGCGGGATATCTCAACGGCGAGACCATCACTTTGGACGGCGGCAAGCAATGGAGCGGTGAGCAATCCAAGCTGCACGGTTGGACCGATGCGGACTGGGAGAAAATCCGGCCGAAGCCGACCGGGCATTAGTGACAAACAAACATAAGCGGAGGGGAGCAATGCCGGAGACGAGGGAGATTAAGGGCGCATGGCTGATCGTCGCCATGCTGTTCCTGTTCATGTTCATCAATTTCGCCGACAAGGTGGTGATCGGCCTCGCGGCGGTGCCGATCATGAACGAGCTGCAGCTAAAGCCGGTCGAGTTCGGTCAGGTGAATAGTGCATTCTTTTTTCTTTTTTCGATCTCGGCCGTCATCACCGGCTTCATCGTCAATCGCGTCCAAAGCCGTTGGGCATTGCTGGTGATGGCGCTCATCTGGGCGCTGACACAGTTCCCGATGATCGGCGGCGTCGGCGTCGGTGTGCTGATGGCCTGCCGGATCATCCTGGGCGCCGGCGAGGGACCCGCCTATCCGGTGGCACTGCATGCCGCCTACAAATGGTTCCCCAATGAGCGCCGAGCGCTTCCGACCGCGGTGATCGCGCAGGGCGCGAGCATCGGCGTCATGCTGGCATTGCCCGCGCTCAACTGGGTGATCATCAATATTTCCTGGCACTGGGCGTTCGGCGTGCTTGGCATCGTCGGCATGTGCTGGGTACTGGCGTGGTGGGTGCTCGGCAAGGAAGGGCCCCTCACCGCCGAGGTGATTGCGGCGCAGCCGGCTGGCGGACTCACGCGCGTGCCTTATGGGCGGCTGCTGACGAGCCCCACTGTCCTCGGCGCCTGGGCCGCAGGGTTCGGCGCCTATTGGGGGCTGGCGCTGCTGGTCGCCTGGTTGCCGGCCTATCTCATCAAGGGCTTCGGATACACTCAGGCGGAGGTCGGCTGGATCGATGCGCTGCCCTGGGGCGCCAGCGTGGTGTTGGTGATCGGGATCAGCTGGCTCTCTCAGCGTTTGCTTGCGCGTGGCGTTTCGACGCGCATCTCGCGCGGACTGGTGGGCGGCGGCGCCGTGGCATTGGGCGGTCTCTGCCTCGCGAGCATGCCGCTGCAGGAATTCGGCGTGACAAAGCTGGCGGTTCTCGTGATCGGCATGTCGGTGCCCTCGGTGATCTATGTCATGGGACACGCCATCGTCAGCGAGATCACGCCGGTGGGACAGCGTGCAGCGATGCTCTGTATCGGCAACGCGGTCGCGACCTCGGCCGGGTTGCTCGCGCCTTGGCTCATGGGGCAGGCGATCCAGCAAGGGGTGACCCCCGGCGCCGGTTATGATCACGGCTTCCTGCTGGCGGGCCTCGTGACCTTGGTCGGCGGGATCATCGGCATGATCTTCCTGCGGCCCCAGGCCGATTTGCAGCGCTTCGCGGCGCTCGACGGCACCGCGTCGGGCACCGCGGCGCGGCAGGGAGCTTAGCTCAGGCGGGTTTCCCGACCGCGAGGGCGTCGAGGCCGAGGACGCCCTGGCCCCGAGGCCGAACCAGCAGCGGATTGATCTCGATGCACTGAAGGCGGCCGGCATTGGCCGCCGCAAAGCGCGAGAGACGCGCGAGCGTCTTCGCGAGAGCATCGATGTCGCACGGAGAGTGCCCACGAGCGCCCGCAAGCAGGGCACGGCCCTTGAGCTCGTCGATCATTTGCCGCGCCTCGGCTGAACCGAAAGGCGCTTTGCGGAAAGCCACGTCCTTCAATATTTCCACCAGCACGCCGCCCAGTCCCACCATCACGATCGGACCGAATGTCGGGTCTTCGTGCACTCCGATCACCGCCTCGACCCCGTCCCGCACCATTGGCGCCACCAGCACGCCTTCGAGGCGCGCTCCCGGTCTCTGAGCATGAGCCGCGGCGGTTACGGCGTCATAGGCCACGGCGACCGCCGCAGCGTTCGCGAGATCGAGGCGAACGCCGCCGATGTCGGTCTTGTGCGCGATATCGGGCGACGCGATCTTGATTGCCACTGGATAACCGAGCGCCTCCGCCGCCGCGACCGCGGCCTCAGCGCTCGTCGCCAGGCGATGCGGCACCATGGGGACACCCGCGGCCGCCAGCAGTGCCGAGGCTGCGCTCTCAGATAGTTTCCCTGACGGGATCGATGCTGGAGGCTCCGCCGCGACGTCGATTTCCGTCTCCAGCGGCTCTGCCAGATGACAGAGCGCCGCTATCGCGCGCACCGCTCGAGTCGGTTCCTCGAAGACCGGGATCTTCAGTGCCTCTAAATCACGGCAGAGCGCCGGTGCCGCCTTCATGGCGAGGAAGATCGGCATCGCCGGAAACGACTGGCGCAACTCACGCCAACTATCGAGGATGTTGGCGCCGCCCACAGGGTCTTGCCCGCCCGTTGCGTGGAAACTACTCAACGCGTCCAAGCGGCCTTCGGCCATCATCAGCTTTCCGAAGCGGCGGTAGAGCGTTCGGTCGTTGGCGATCTGTCCGGTGATGTCGACGGGGTTGCGCGGCGCCGAGAACGGTACCATCTCGCGCATTTGTTCCTGCGTCGCATCGAGTAGCGGCGGCAATTCGAGACCCACTTCCGCCGCGGCGTCCGCCATCAGCACGCCGGCGCCGCCCGAGATGGTCATGATGCCGAGTTTCCGACCCTTGGGACGATAGCCGCAAAGCGCGGCGTAGCCCACGTCGAAGAACTCGTCGACGGTGGCGGCGCGGTGCGCGCCGAATTGCCGGAATACGGCATCGTAGACCGCGTCCGAACCCGCGAGCGCCGAGGTGTGTGAATGCGCGGCGGCGGCGCCGATCTCCGTGCGGCCGACCTTCATCACGACGACCGACTTGCCGACATGATGCGCCTTCCGGAGTGCACGCACCAGCTTGGCGCCGTCGCGGCAGCCCTCCATGTAGCCCATAATGACTTTCGTCTCGGGGTCGCTGCACAGCCAATCGACGCAGTCCGCGAACTCGATGTCGGCCTCGTTGCCGGTCGCGGCCCAGAGCGCCACCGGGAGTCCTCTGTCGCGCGCGACCGCGAGCGTGAAAGTACCGAAAGCTCCGCTTTGGCTCACGATGCTGATGCCGCCGGGGGGAGGCAGGGGGAAGGCGGGACCCTGTCCAAAGGTGCAGAGCGCGCCGGTCGCCACGTTGATCATACCGAGGCAATTGGGGCCCAGAACGCGTAAGCCGGTGCGGCGTGTAAGCGCGGTGATCCGGCGCTGTGCCGCCTCGCCCTCGGTTCCCAATTCGGCGTAGCCCGAGGAGAATACGATCGCAACCTTAACGCCACGCTGGGCGCAGTCTTCGAGTGTCGCCTCCACCAGGCTCGCCGGTATCGCGAAGATCGCCAAATCGACCGGTCCGGGCACATCGCCGAGCGCTGCAAAGGCCTTAAGACCTTGTACCTGCGGATATTTCGGATTGATCGGGTAGATCGGTCCGGCGAAGCCGTGCTTGATCATGTTGGCGATCGGTCGCCCGCCAACGCGGGTGGGGTCGTCGGAAGCCCCGAAAACTGCGATAGAGCGCGGCCGAAACAGGGCGTCGAGCGATTGGTTGCTGCCGTCTGCTGTCGTCATCCTGTTCTCTCGATCACGGCCGGAGGCGCTGCTGCGGTGTCACAGATGGCTCCGCGGTCCGAAATGGTAATCACCGAGATCGCGGTTACCGCTGCGTGTTTCATCGGCTTCGAGGCGATAAATCGTGCGGTAATGCACCTCGTCAGGTCCATCGAAGATACGCAACAGCCGTGCGCGAGTGAAGGCGCGTCCAACCGGCGTATCGTCGGTCGCGCCCATGGCGCCGAAGAGCTGAACCGAGCGGTCGGCGATATTCTGATAGGCGCGTGCCACTCCGATCTTGATCAGTGAAATTTCTTGGCGCGCCCCCTTGTTGCCGACGCGATCGAGCAGCCACGCCGTCTTGAGCACCATGAGCCGCGCCTGCTCGATCTCCAGGCGGCTTAGAGCGACCCACTCCTGGATCGTCGAATAGTCCGCCAGCGATTTTCCGAATGCGTGCCGGCGCTTGGCCCGTTCCAGCATCAGTGCCAACAGCACCTCGCAGGCGCCGATCGCGCGCATGCAATGATGGACCCGCGCCGGCCCGAGCCGCGCCTGGCCGATGGCGAAGCCTTGCCCTTCGCGGCCCAACAGGTTCTCCACGGGGACGCGCACGTCCCTAAGCGCGATTTCAGGCGTCGGCGAGACCGGATCCCGCTGGCCGAAGACCGGGATATCGCGCTCGAAGGAAAGACCCGGGGTATCCGTCGGCACGATCACGATGCTGTGTCGTCGCGTGCGCTCGGCCTCGGGGTTGGTCACGCCCATCACCAGCAGGAAGCGGCATTCGGGATGTGAGCCTCCCGACGCGAACCATTTGCGGCCGTTGAGCACGTAATCGCCACCGGTGCGCCCGATCGAGGTGGCGATATTGCTGGCATCGGACGAAGCGACGTCGGGCTCGGTCATCGCAAAGGCCGAGCGGGTCGCGCCCTCGAGCAATGGGCCGAGCCAGCGCCGCTTTTGTTCCGGCGTCCCGAAGAGCTGCAGGATCTCCATGTTTGGCACGTCGGGCGCGTGACAATTGAAGACCTCGGAGCCCCAGGGCACGCGCCCCATGATCTCGGCGAGCGGCGCGAATTCGAGATTGCTGCACTTGAGCCCCGGTTCGTCCGGCTCGAGCCGCGGCAAGGCCATGTTCCATAGCCCCTCCGCGCGCGCCTTGTGCTTGAGGTCCGCAAGAAAGGGCGGCGCTCGTTCGCCGCGCTGCTCGACCCATTGGTGCCATTCGCGATTGCGCGGACGGATATGGCTCTCGAAGAAGCCTTCAACCCGCTCGCGGAGCACGCGCGCCGACGGTGTCGGCTCAAAATCCATGGCATTCCCCCCGATGGCCGGTTCTTTTGCCACCATCATTTCGGGTGGCGGGCGGCGTGTCCAGGCAAAAGGCCCATGACCGAACTCAGGCGGCGGTCTCGCGGCCTCGATAGCGCCGCTGCACCAGGGCGTTGCCGGCAAGCGTCAGCAGCAGGGTCGCGATCATCAGCACGAAGGCAAGCGCACCGCCCAGGGGCCAGTTCGCCTGTTCGGAAATCTGGTTGTAGACGAGCGGCGCCATCATTTGGAAACGGGGTCCGCCCAACAGCACCGGGGTCGCGTAGGCGTTCATCGCCAGAATGAAACACAGCAACGAGCCCGCGATCACGCCGGGCAGCGAGAGCGGTAACGTCACATGCCAGAACGTCCGCATCGGCGGGGCACCCATGCCGAGCGCTGCCTCCTCCAGCGCCGGGTTGATGCCCTCGATCACGCTTTGCAGCGTGAGCACCATGAAAGGCAGATTGAATCCCACGATGCCGACGACCACCGCCAAGGGCGTGTACATGATCTGGAGCGGCGCATCGATGAGGCCGAGCCAGGAAAGCGTCGCGTTGAAGGCTCCCTTTTGCCCGAACACCACGATCCAGCCGGCCGAGCGCACGGCATTGCCGACGAAAAGCGGCACGATCACCAGAAGGATAAGCCAACTCTTGTGGCGCGATTGGGTACGCGCAAGCTGGTAAGCCGCGGGATAGCCGATGATGAGGCAGAGGAGGGTGCAGAGCGCCGCAACGCCCGCGGTGAGGACGAGGACGTGGCGGTAGTAGGGGTCGGCGAAAATCTTGACGTAGTTCTCCGCCGTCAGCGCATCCACCATAAATTTGCCGGGAACGAAACGGTTGAAGCTGTAGCGCAGCAAGATCAACAGCGGCAGCACCAGCAGCAGCACGACGACCAAGGTCGCCGGTCCCACCATTGCCGCGGCACTGAGGCGCGTGGGCGCGGTGATGGGGCGCGCCGCCTTTCCTACGGCCGCGGCAACCACCTCCTCACCTTCCCGCCGCTCTCTCGCGAGAGCGACGGGCCCCTCCCTCTGCCCGGTGGGCAGAGGGGGCGAGCGGGCGAGGGGGGTCGGTTACCAACACGAGGAATCTGTTAGGTCTTGAATTCCTTGTCCCACCACTCCTTGAGCTGCGCGTCATTCTTCGCGAGGTAGTCGTAGTCCTGCACCTTCAGGTTTGCCATTTCCTCGGCCGTGAACCCCACGCGCTTTGCGATCGCGGATGAGAACTCCACGTCGTCGGCGGTCGGGTTATAGCCCATGTCTTCGATGAAACCCTCCTGCGGCGCCGGATCGAGCGTGGCGTTGAGGAAGGCATAGGCGTTGTCTTTGTCGGGCGCGTTCTTCGGGATAGTGAAATCCGAGATGTAGAGGACGACGCCCTCCTTCGGCGCTGCGATCTCAACGGGGACGCCGGCGTTTTGCCACATGACCCCGCGCGCCTTCCACATGATGCACATCCAGATTTCTTCGGTCTTGAGCGCCTGCGCCATCGCTTCGTTGGTCGGCACCACCTGGCAACCCATCTTCTTGAGCTCGAGCAGCTTTGCCTTCCCAGGCTCGTAGTCGCTGAGCGTGCCGCCGGCGATCATCGCCGCAGATTCGATGGTCACCTGATACTGAATGTCGATGACGCCGATCTTGCCGGCGTATTTCGGGTTCCAGAGATCGGTGTAGGAAGTCGGCTTTTCCGTGATGTATTTCGGATTGTAGAGGATGACGCGGCCCGAATAGATGTGCGGCACCGCATAGGGCACCGCGAGCTTCGGCAGGATGTGCTTGGCGTTGGGAATCTTGCTCATGTCGAGCTCGAGCAGGGTTCCCGCCTGGTACATCTCGTAGCTGCCGGCGCGCGAGAGCGCGGAGATGTCCATGGTGCCGCGCGGCAGCCGCGTCTCCGCAAGCATCTTGGTCTTGCGCGGCGAATCATTGCCGGTGTCGTAGACGACCTCGATGCCCTGCGGTTGCAGCAGCGGTGCCGCGATGTGTTTCTGGATCAGGTTCTGGTAGTCGCCGCCCCAGGTGCCCACGACGACGCGGCCGGCGGCGGCGGCGGGGCGCGGAAGGAGCGTCGCGGCGACGCCCGTGGCGGCGGCGCCCTGGAGCAGATGCCGGCGCGTCAATGCCGGCGACTTCTTGCGATCATGCTTGCGAGTGCTCATGGGACGGGCCTCCATCTGGGTTATTGATTCACCATCGAAAACCTCATTGGATCAGCTGGCAAGCTTCCGGATCCCAGCCGATCTCGACCTTGGTGCCGACTGCGAGCAGTTCGACGCCGTCGGTCCTGGTATTGTGCATCTCGACCGCCACCAGGTCGCCGCTCGCCAAACGCACGACATAGTCAGTGGTGGCGCCGAGATAGCTTGCGAACTCGATCGTACCTGAAAAGCGGTTGGCAAGGCCTGCGGCGCCGATGCGGATGCGCTCGGGGCGGACGGCGATCAAGCGTTGCTCCCCCGTGCCTGTGGGGAGTGCGATCGAGAGGCCGCTCTCGGTTTGAAAGCGCATCGGCGCTGTCAGCGCGCCCGCGAACAGGTTGGTGCGGCCGATGAAATTGGCGACGAAGCGGTTGTGCGGCGCGTTGTAAAGCTCGCGCTGGGTGCCGATCTGCTGGATTTCGCCTTCGCTCATCACCACCAGGCGATCGGCGACCGAGAGCGCCTCTTCCTGGTCGTGCGTCACCATCACCGTGGTGAGTCCGAGCCGGCGCTGGAGCTGGCGGATTTCGAGCCGCACCTCCTCGCGCAGCTTGGCGTCGAGGTTGGAGAGCGGCTCGTCCAGCAGCAAAATCTCGGGCTCGATCACCAGTGCGCGCGCGAGTGCCACCCGCTGCTGCTGTCCGCCCGAGAGCTGGCGCGGCATGCGTGCCGCGAGCTGGTCGAGGCGCACCAGTCGCAGCGCCTCGACGGTGCGCCGCTCGATGCTTGCCTTGTCGAGCTTGCGCATGCGCAGTCCGAACGCGACATTCTCGAACACGGTCAAGTGCGGGAACAACGCGTAGCCCTGGAACACCAGTCCGGTGTTGCGTCGGTAGGGTGGTAGTTCCGTCACGTCGCGCGAGCCGAACAAGACCCGCCCCGCGCTTGGCTCGACGAAGCCTGCGATCATGCGCAAGGTCGTGGTTTTGCCGCAGCCGCTCGGTCCCAACAGAACCAGGAACTCGCCGTCCGAGATTTCGAGCGAAAAGTCGCGCACGACAACGTGGTCGCCGTAGCTTTTGCTCAGGGAGATCAGGCTCACGCTCGACATCGGCTCAAACCACCTGACTCAGGCGCACGAAGCGATTGGTCGCCACCATGGCAGCCATAATGAGGGTGATCTGCACCAGCGACACCGCTGCGATGGTCGGATCAATCTTCCATTCGAGATACTGCAGTATCGCGATCGGCAAGGTGGTGGCGCCGGGGCCGACCAGAAACAGCGACAGTTCCAGATTGCCGAAGGAAACGACGAAGCTGAACAGCGCCGCCGCCACTACGCCGGGCCTGATCAACGGCAGCGTGACCTTGAGCAAAGTGCGCAGCCGGTCGGCCCCCAGGTTCATCGCCGCCTCCTCGATCGTGCGATCGACGCCGACGAGGTTCGCGGCGATGAGTCGCACTGTCCAGGGGATGGTGATGAGAACGTGGCCCAGGGCGAGCCCCGCGGTGGAGCCGGTGAGCGGCCATTCGGTCGCAATCTCCACATCGATGAAAAACAGGTATAGCGCGGTGCCGATCACGATATTGGGCACGATCAACGGCGAGAGCAGCAGCGTGTTGAACGCCTCTCGAAGCCTCAGATTGGCGCGGACCAAGGCGATGCTCGCGGGGATGCCGAGCGCCAATCCACCGAGCATCGCGACAATCGCCACTTCAATGCTGGTGATGAAACCCTGGGCGAATTGGGGTTCGAGCCAGACCGCGCGAAACCACCTGAGCGTGTAGCCTTCGGGCGGGAATGAAAGAATTTCATTGCTGAAGAAGCTGAGCCACCCCACAAACAGGATCGGCAGCAGCATCACCGCAAAGCATACCCCGCTTGCCGTCGTAAGAGCGATCCGGCGCAGCCGCTTGCGGAACCATGATGCGAGAGGCATGCGACCTGGCGCTCTGGATCAGCGCGAAAGCGTGTTCTTATGGAAGCGGCCGCCTTTCATGATCACCGAAAGGTGCGCGCCTTGGTCCTGGAACAGGCCGAGATCGCGGAGCGGATTGCCCTCGATCACCAGCAGGTCGGCGAAGGCGCCCGGTTTGATGGTGCCCAGCTCGCCCTCGCGCCGCAGCAGCCGCGCATTCACCGTGGTTGCCGAGCGAATGATCTCGATCGGAGGCAAGGCCTCGGCACGAATAAGAAATTCGCGAGATTGATCGTCCTGCAGCTTGCCCAGCAGATCGCTGCCATAAGCGATCGGGACCCCCGTCTGCTTTGCGATTTCAATCGAGCGCAGCCCGGCCGCGAGCACGCGCTCGTTCTTCTCGAGACTGACCGGCGGCAGGCCGAGCTCGCGCCCGCGCCGCTTCATGGCGTCATAAGCGATCAATGTCGGGACGAGGAAAGCGCCGCGCTCGCGCATCAGCTTGGCGGTCTCCGCATCGAGGAAATTGCCATGCTCGATGGTGCGCACCCCGCATTCGACCGCGCGGCGGATCGCATCGGCGCCGTACGCGTGCGACCCGACATAGGTCCCCCATGCCGTCGCCTCGCCGACCGCGGCGCTGATTTCCTCGCGGGTGAATTGCGTGGCCTCCAGCGGATCGCGTGGGCTCGCGACGCCGCCCGACACCATGATCTTGATGTGGTCGGCGCCCTTGCGCAGCTCGTCTCTGACCGCATGCAGCATCTGCGGCACGCCGTCGACGATGCGCGAGATCTGCGCGACGCCGCTGCAGCATTGGCACGTCTCGCCGCCGCTGTCGCTCCGCAGCCGGAAATCGCCATGGCCGCCCGTTTGGCTCAGCGCGCGCCCCGCGATGAAGAGACGCGGTCCCGTCATCTCCCCGGTCTCGACAGCCTCGCGGATGCCCCAATCGGCGCCGCCGGTATCGCGCACGGTGGTGAATCCGCGATCCAGCATCGCTCGCATCAGCGTCCCGGCCCGGGCCGCCATCAGGCTCAACGGCATTTCCGTGAGGCGGCCGACATCGACTTCCGAGAGGTAGACGTGGATGTGCGCATCGATGAGCCCCGGCATCAGCACGCGGCCGGCGAGGTCAAGCTTCAGCGCGCCCGCTGACGTGATCGGCCGATCCGAGACTTCCCGGACGCGATCGCCCTCGGTCAGCACGCTCATGCCCTCGCGCAGGTCGGTGGCTTCCGGGTCGAGTAACCGGGCGTTTTGGAACAGCACTTGCAAGGGGCGCCTCCTGGTCTACCGCCGAGCCTAGCGGCAGACCGCCGCGGCCGGCAATACGCAAGCGCTGCCGCATGCCGCCCGCCCATCCGGCGGGTGGCGGCGCCGGCGTTGCGGCGCCATATCTTGAGGCAGCGCGGTAATTGGAGCACCCCATGAATTCTGCAGTTCAACTTTCCGGCCTATCCCGTGAGATTGCCGGCGTGGTCGAGCGCGTCGGCGGCCGCGTGGTCGCCGTCAACGGTGGCAATCGCCGAGGCGCAAGCGGCATCCACTGGCGTCCCGGCGTGATCGTCACCGCCGAGTCGGCGCTGGAGCGTGACGAGGACCTCTCGGTCACGTTGCCCGGAGGCCGCGAGGTCGCGGCGTCGCTCGCGGGCCGCGACCCCAGCACCGACGTGGCGGTGCTGCGCTTCACCGCGGAAGGGCTGCCGAGCGCTGAGGTCGGCGATGCGAGCGATCTGCGCGCCGGTCATTTCGCGCTGGCGGTCGGCAATTATGGCAGCGGCGCGACCGCCAGTCTCGGCATCGTCGGTTTCGCGGGTGGGGCATGGGAGAGCATGCGCGGCGGCCTAATCGACGGACTGATCCGCCTCGACCTCAACTTGAGCGCGAGCGCCGAGGGCGGCGCCGTGGCCGACGCCGAGGGGCGGGTCGTGGGGATGGCGGTGTTCGGACCGCACCGCCGGGTGCTGGTGATCCCCGCGCGCACCATCGACCGCGTGATCGACCCGCTACTGGCGAAGGGGCGCATTCCGCGGGGGTACCTCGGCGCGGGCCTGCAAAGGGTCGAGCTTCCCGCGCCAGCCGGAGCTAAGGATGCGAAAGGCCGCCGCGGTCTGCTGGTGGTGAGTATCGATCCCAACGCTCCCGCGTCGGCGGCCGGGCTTCGGGTCGGCGACATCGTGCTGACCTGGAATGGCACGGCATTAAGGCGGGTGCGCGAACTGATGCGCCAGCTTGGACCTGAGAGCGTGGGCCGCAAGATCGAGCTGGGACTGATACGAGGCGATGCTCCCTTGACCCTGTCGGTGGTGCTGGGTGAGCGCCCGGCGGGCTAGCGATGACCCGGAGCCGAGACCGCGGGCATCCATGACCACGGTTGCGCTCTCGATCGCCGAACCGGAATTGCGTGCGCGCATCGAGGCGGCCTTGCGCGAGATCGGCCTCCATATCGCGGATAATGCCGTGGAACCGGACACGCTTGCCAGGACGATGCGTGAGAGCCGCGCTGACCTGGCGCTTGTCGATGACATCGATGCGCTGCAATTTTCGAGTGCGGATGGTGTGCCGGCGATCCTCTTGATCGACGACGAGAACGGCGAGCGCGCATATGATGCTCTTGCGGCCGGCGCCGTTGCCGTGCTGGCACGCTCGTCCGATGCCGCGACGCTCGCGGCGGCGATCGAGGCGGCGCTTCGGGGATTGAGTACGCTGCCGGTCGACCTGCTGCGGCACCTCGTCGACGGAAGCGGTCGCGGCGCATCCGCGCCGCCGCGAGAGACCGACGGCGGCGGCGCCCCTCTGCTCACCCCGCGGGAGCTTCAGGTGCTGGCGGCGCTCGCCGACGGCGCTTCCAACAAGGTGATCGCGCGCCGCCTCGGCATCTCCTTCCACACCGTCAAGTTCCATGTCGCCGGCATCCTCGCCAAGCTCGGCGCCGAAACCCGCACCGAGGCGGTCGCGCAAGGCGCGAGGCTGGGGTTAGTGATGCTGTGAGGAGCTGCCCTGTACTCATCTGGACCGTCATTACGAGGAGCCCAGCGACGAAGCAATCCGCCGAGGATTAGGGCTGTGGAGTTACTTCGCCCTGCTCGAAATAACGTCCTATGACGCTGCATTCCCTTTCGCGAGCTTTTTGATCGCGTCGTCGAGGGGGCGGGCGGCGTTGTCGTAGCCCTGCCACGCTATGCTCTTGGCGAGAAGCGGCGGCGCGGTGCGGAGAGTGAAGCGTTTTGGATCGAGGCCCGCGCGCACCTGGTTCCAGAGCAGCGGCATCGACACGGGCGCGCCCGCGCGGGCCCGCGGTGAAAGCGGCGCCACCGCGGTCGCGAGCCGGTCGTTGCGGAGATAATCGAGAAAGATGCGACCCGCGCGGCGGTTCTTGGACATGGTGATGAGATAACGTTCGGGGCTGTCGGCCGCCATCTGCTGGCAGAGAGTCCGCGCGAAAGTCTTGGCCTCGGGCCAGCGCAATTCACTCTTGGGCCGCGGCGCGAGTGGCGTCACCACATGCAACCCCTTGCCGCCCGTGGTCTTGCAGAAGCTTTCGAGGCCCAGCGCCGCGAGCCGCTCGCGCAGTTCCTTCGCTGCCTCTATCACGGCTGAAAAGGCCAGGTCGGAATCGGGATCGAGATCGAACACCAGGCGCCCCGGAATATCGGGCTTCCCCGGCGCGCAGTTCCAGGGGTGGAGTTCCAACCCCGCGAGCTGTGCCACCTCGGCAAGCGCCTCCAACCGGTCGATCTGCAGATAGGCCTTGCGCTCGCCCGAGACGGTAACGAGGGTGAAGAGGTTCGACAGGCCGCGCATCCCGTGGCGCTGAAAGAAGAGTTGGCCCGCGATACCGTCGGGCGCGCGAATGATCGAGCAGGGCCGGCCCTCGATATGCGGCAGCAGCCACGAGCCGACCGCTTCGTAGTAGTGCGCGAGGTTGAGTTTGGCGACCGGCTTGCCGTCGCCTGCATCGGGCCAAAGCGGCTTCTCGGGATTGGATATCGCGACACCCAGTACCCGGTTGGGCTTGCCTCCGCCGCTGCTTGAAATCGTCATCGTCGGTACCCGAGCGGTGCTTGCGGGGCGCTCCGCCATCACCTCGGTGGCCGGCTTGTCGTCGCGGAGCCCCTTGAAAGCAGCTTCCCGCACCATGCCGGCGCTGGTCCAGCCCGCGAATTCGATCTCCGCCACCAGCTCAGGCTTGACCCAGGAGATGCCGGGCTCGGCAGAAGGCGCGGTGCTACCGCTGAACGGGCTATGCTCGGTTTCGAGCGCCTTCAAGCGCCGCACCAGCGGGGGTACATTGGCGCTGCTGAACCCGGTCCCGACACGGCCGACATAAATCAAATTCTTTCCGGAGAAGACCCCGACCAGCAGCGAGCGAAAGCGTCCGGCTTCGGTGCTGTACCCGCCGATCACCACCTCCTGGCCACCCCGGCACTTGGCCTTGGTCCAGGCATCGCCGCGCCCCGAGCGATAGGGCGCGTTCAGGTTTTTGGACACGATGCCCTCGAGCGACATCTTGCATGCCGAGCGCAATACCTCCAGTCCGTCGGCCACGAAATGCTCGACGAAGCGGATTTCGCGGGTCTTCCCGAGACGCTCCGCGAGCAACGCCTCGAGGCGGCGCTTGCGCTCGATGAGCGGGAGCGATCGCAAATCTTCACCTTCGAGAAACAACAGATCGAAGGCGAAGAAGACCAGCGCATCGGTGCGTTCCTCGGCGAGCGCCGCTTGCAAGGCGCCGAAATCGGGAATGCCGCGCTTGTCCAGCGCAACGATCTCGCCGTCGAGAAGCGCGTCGGGAAGCCGCCGCGCCGCCGTGGCGATCACCGGAAATTTGCCCGTCCAGTCGAGACCTTTGCGCGTCTTCAAGAGGGCCTTGCCGTTCTCGACCCGCAGCTGCATGCGATAGCCGTCGAATTTGATCTCGTGCGCCCAACGCGAACCCGAGGGCGGCCGATCCACCGTGCGGCACAGCTCCGGCGCGATGAAAGCGGGCATCGCCCGTCGCGCCGGGGGCTTGAGTCGTCGCGGCGGAGGCGCTACCCGATTCGGCGCTTCGTCCGGCGGATCCTCGCGGTTGGAATGCCAGACCGCGTCCGCCCGCGCTTTCGCGCCGCCCTTCAGCATGAAGGGGCGTGGTGCGCGGCCCTTGCCGGCGGCGATCTGCGCGAGCGTGCGGCCCGAGGCGACTGAGCGATCGTCTTCGATGAGCGCGCTTTGATCGCCTTCACGTGCCCAAGCGTCGCGGTGCTTGATCAGCAGCCAGTTGTTGCGCTTTTCGTTCTCACGCCGCCGCATCCGAACCAGCACCCAACTCCCGTGGAGCCGCTCACCCTCCAGGTGAAATTTGAGATCGCCTGCGGCGAGTGCCCCCTGCGGCGATTTCTTCCCTTCGACCTCCCAGTATCCCCGGTCCCAAAGCTGCACGGTGCCACCGCCATATTGGCCTTTGGGGATGGTGCCCTCGAAATCACCGTAGTCGAGCGGGTGATCCTCGACCTCAACCGCCAGACGCTTGTCGGCGGGGTCGAGGGAGGGGCCTTTGGTCACGGCCCAGGATTTGAAAACGCCGTCGAGCTCGAGACGGAAGTCGAAGTGCAGCCGCGTGGCATCGTGCTTCTGGATCACGAAGCGCAGGCGCTTTGCGGCCACCACGGTCGCCGTGCCGCTGGGTTCGGCGGTCTTGCTGAAATCGCGCTTGGCGCGATAGGTCGCGAGCGTGCTCTTCGCCATCCAATCGCATTCTGGTGCGGCGGCGGAGCAAAGTACATAATCCCCGCAGCCAACGCCGTAATCGGCACAAGAAGGCCTTCGGGAGGATTCAATGCAGCCGAGTACCGAGCGGTTCCTCACCACCCACACCGGCAGCTTGCCGCGGCCCGAGGCGTTGATCCGCACTATGTACGCGAAAGAAGAAGGCGTGCCGGTCGACCGTGCGGCACTTGCGGCCGAGATTCGCGCGGCGGTTCGGGATGTCGTGGGCAAGCAGCGGACGGCCGGCATCGATCTCGTCAATGACGGCGAAATGTCCAAGCCCAGTTATGCCACCTACATCAAGGACCGCCTCGCGGGCTTTGGCGGCACCGGCAACACTTTCGTCTATCAGGATCTGGTGGCGTTTCCCAACCTCGCCAAACGCGTGTTCGGCGATCCCGGCCGCTCGCGGCGCAAGACGCCGGCTTGCAACGCGCCGATTTCAGTCAGTGATCGCGAGGCCGCGTCCACCGACGTTGCCAACCTCAGGGATGCCGGTGCCGGAGCGAGCGGTCTGTTCATGAGCGCGGCGTCGCCGGGCGTGATCTCGCTGTTCTTCCGCAACGACCACTATCCGAGCGAAGAAGCCTATCTCTTCGCGATTGCCGACACGATGCGGCACGAATACGAGACGGTCGCGAAGGCCGGGGTCGTATTGCAGATCGACTGCCCCGATCTCGCCATGGGGCGGCACATCCAATACGCCGACCTGGATCTCGCCGAATTCCGCAAGCGTGCTGCGCTCCATGTGGAGGCGCTGAACCACGCCGTTTCGGGAATCGCGCCGGAGCAAATGCGCATGCATGTGTGCTGGGGCAATTACGAAGGGCCGCATCACTGTGACGTGCCGCTCGCGGACATCATCGACATTGTGTTCTCGGCGCGGCCGAGCGCCATTTCCTTCGAGGCGGCCAATCCGCGCCACGCTCATGAATGGTCGCTGTTCGAAACCGTGAAGCTGCCGGCGGGCAAGGTGCTGATTCCCGGTGTCCTGGAATCCAAATCGAACTTCATCGAGCATCCGGAGCTGGTGGCGCAGCGCATCGGCCGTTATGCGAAGCTGGTGGGCAGAGAGAATGTGATCGCCGGCAGCGATTGCGGATATGGCACCTGGGTCGGCCAAGCCGCGGTCGATGCCGACGTGGTCTGGGCCAAGCTCGCAGCACTCGCCGAGGGAGCGCGCATCGCCTCCCGCCAATTCTGGGGCTAGAGCTTCAGCGGTCAAATTACCGGAGGAAATCATGCCAGCGAAGATGCGTGCCGTGGCGTTCGCGTTGCCGATGTTGGGTGCAATCGCCGCGTCGTCGGCTATGCCGGCGATTGCCCAGGTCTGCGCCAATCCTCGGCAGATGGATGGTTTCAAGACCTGCGCCGATGTCGATAAGGCGAATTCCGAAGGCGCGGTCGTTATCTACACCACCGATCCCGAGTCCGGCACCGCGCAGGTGCTCGCCTCGTTCAACCAGATGTTTCCGAACATCAAGACCAGTTTTGTGCGCCTACAAGCCGGTGCGCTCTACGCCAAGCTGATGGCGGAACGCCAGGCGAAATCCTATCTGGTCGATGCAATTCAGCTCTCGGATTTGGGCTTCGTGCTCGATCTGCAGAAGCGCAATGGCTACATGCGCTACGTGTCGCCGGAAATGACGGCCTACAAGGCGGAGTACAAAAGCGAGCCCGAGGGCTATTGGATCTGGGGCGCGATCATCATGGCCGGTATTGCCTACAACCCGAAGCTGGTCAGCGAAGCCGACGCTCCGAGGACTTGGACCGATGCGCTCGATCCCAAATGGGCCGGCGCGATCAGCGTCAAGGTCTCGAATTCCGGATTGCAGCACGAGACTTGGTATGAGCTGCGACGGCTCTATGGTGATGACTACTTCACGAAGCTCGGCGAATTGAAGCCGCGCGCCTTCGACAGCTACGTGCAGCAATACGACCGTCTCGTGAACGGACAGGACAAGGTAATCCACACGGCGCAATACTCGGGCTATCTCGAATTCAAGGCGAAAGGCGCGCCTGTCGAATTCGTCTATCCCGCCGACGGATTGCCCGCGGGTCCGGAGACCTGGGGCCTGCTCGCCGAGGCACCGCATCCGGCGGCGGCGCAGCTCTTCATGGATTGGCTGCTCTCGGTCAAGGGGCAAAAGGCGATCGGCGATGCTTTGCACTTGAATTCGCCGCGCGCCGACGTGGACCCGCCGCCCGGCGGTGTTTCGGTCGACAAGCTCAAGCTGTTGTTCCCGTCCGACTGGGCTGCATTTGTCGCATCCCGACCGCAATTCGCGAAAATGTGGGATCAGATGACCGGACTGCGCTGAGGTCTGTTCAGGCCGGGATAAACGCGGCGTGAAATACTTCGTAACCCCCGCGGTGCTGCTGCTCTGCGGCACCCTGGTGCTGTACCCTTTGTTTTTCGTCGTTACGCAATCCTTCAATGTGGGCGATCCCGAGACGTTTCCACCGGCCGCCTATGGGCTCGACAATTATCTCAATCTTCCCGACGACGCGCGCATTCTCGGCAACACCGCTTTCGTGGCGCTGCTCGCGACCGCAATGGCCGTGCTGTTCGGCTTTATCTTGGCGTGGATACTCACGCGAACCTTGATCCCCGGCCGAGGAGTGCTGGAGCGTCTGCTGGAGCTGCCCTACTACATGACACCGCTGGTGGGGGCGCTCGCCTGGGGCGTTATATTGGGGCCCAAGACCGGGCTTGCGAACCAGCTTGGGCAGCATTTTTTCGGCCACGACCTTGCCGATATCTATTCACCCTACGGCATCGCCTGGGTGATGGCGTTGTTCGAAGGCACCGTCGCCTTCGTGATGATCGCGGCGGCCATGAAGTCGATGGACCCGTCGCTCGAAGAGGGCGCGCGCGTGCTGGGCGCCGGTAAGCTCAAGATCGCGCTCACCGTCACTCTGCCCATGGTCATGCCCGGCGTGATAAGCGCGACGATTTTCGTCTTCGCGGAGATGCTCGGCTCATTTGCGGCGGCCTTCGTGCTTGGAATCCCCGGCCGGTTCTATGTCGTGACGACGGCCATTTGGGAGGCCACTTTCTCCTATCCCCCCGACTATGGGCGCGCGGCGGCCTTGGGGCTGTCGCTGTTCATCGCGATGCTGGCGATGTTGGGACTGTCCCGATTGATTTTGCGTCGCGGCAGCTACGCGACCATCACCGGCAAGGCATTCCGGCCCCGTGCACTTGGCGTGGGCTGGCTGCGCTGGCCGCTGTTGGCGTTCTGCTGGGGTTATGTGGCGCTTTCGGTCGCGCTGCCTCTGGCGGCGCTGCTGCTTACCTCGTTTCAACGCTTCGCGACCGCGATCCTACCGCAGAGCATCTTCACGCTCGCCAATTACCGCAACGCCCTGCAGATGGGCGCCTTGGGCTCGGCGCTGGCCAACAGCCTGGTGCTCGGCCTCGCGGTCGCCACGATCGCGGTTCCGTTGGCGAGCATCCTCGTCTGGATCATCTATCGCACGAAAGCGCGCGGCGGGCGCTTTATCGAGGGCGTGGTGATGATACCCCAGGCGGTGCCGAGGATGGTATTCGGGCTCGGCCTGCTCTGGGCCTGGCTCAGCATCCCGATTCCGATCTATGGCACGCTGTGGCTGCTCGGCATCGCCTATTTGACGGTGCTGATGCCGCTGGGCGTTCGCACGCTTGCGGGCGTGGTGCTGCAAGTGGATCGTGGCCTCGAAGAGTGCGCACGCGTCTGCGGCGCCTCCTGGCTCTATCAGATGCGCAGCGTCACCTTGCCGCTCCTGCGCCCCGGCATGGCGGCGGCGTGGCTGCTGATCTTCATTGCGGGCGTGCGAGAGCTGGGCGTCTCGTTGTTCCTCATGGGACCGAACGCCAAGGTAATCGCGCCTTCGATCGTCAATTCGTGGCTAAGCTCCAGCTCCGAACTCTCCGCGGCCATGGCGCTGCTGCAGACGCTGACCATCTTCGTGGCCGTGGCCGTGCTATTCGCGGCCGTGCGCTCGGTCGCGAGCGGCGCGCTGGGCGGAGATGAGCCCATATGAGGGATCCACATACCCCAATGATCGAGGTGGAAGCGCTGGAGCTTCGCTACGGCTCGGTCGCGGCGGTCAACGGGGTCAGCTTCGCCGCGGACAAGGGCGAGCTGGTCACTTTGCTCGGACCCTCCGGTTGCGGCAAGACGAGCACGCTGCGCGCGATCGCGGGCCTGGAAGAACCGTCGGGCGGTCGAATATCGCTGGGCGGCACCGTCGTCTATTCGGCCGCCGAGCGCCGCAACGTCGCGAGCGAGCGACGCGGCGTCTCCATGGTGTTCCAATCCTACGCCATCTGGCCGCACATGAACGTGTTCGATAACGTGGCCTACGGTCTGCGCGTGCGCCGCCTGCCGCGCGCCGAGGTCGAGCAGCAGGTGATGCGCGCGCTGGCGCTCGTGCAGATGCAGGACTACGCGACGCGCTCGGCGGTCAGGCTGTCAGGTGGACAGCAGCAGCGCGTGGCCGTGGCGCGCGCCATCGCGTTCTCTCCTGAGGTCGTGCTGTTCGACGAGCCGCTCTCCAACCTCGACGCCAAACTGCGGGCCGAGATGCGCGTGGAGCTGCGCGAACTGCAGCGGAGGCTCTCCTTCACGTCCATCTATGTAACGCATGACCAGGAGGAGGCGCTCGCAATCTCCGATCGGGTCATTGTGATGAACGAGGGGCGCATCGAGCAGGTCGGCGCGCCGCGGGAACTCTATAACCGCCCTCAGAACCGCTTTGTGGCGGACTTCCTCGGAGCCGCCAACATCATCCCGGGCCGTGTGCGCGGTGGAGCGACGGCAAATGGCGAGGCGATGTTCGAGACCGCTGGGGGACACATGATTCGCGTCCGTGCGGGCGGTCCATTACGGGGCGATGAGGACGCCGCAGCGGTCCGCGCCTCCTATATCCACCTGGCAGCGAAGGCGCCTCCTGACGCCGCCAATGTCGCGGTGGGGCTGATCGAGCGTCGGCACTTCCACGGCGATTTCATCGAGTATCGCGTGCGCTGGCCAGCGGGCCAGTTGATCGTGCGCACCCCGCCCACCGGCGTTCTCGAAGAAGGCCAGGAGATTGCGCTGTGGTTCGAGGCGGAGCACTGCGCATTGCTGGAACCGGCCCGACGCTCGGCGCCGACCTCCTCGCCCAGGCGGAGGTAAATTCGGGGGTCCGGGCAACATTTCCCTCTCCCCTCTCCGGGAATACCGAGAGCAATATCAATCGGTTGGGGGGTGTCGCACAGGGTAGCACCCCGCGAGCCCAAACTGGTCACCGAGGTGGCCTTTGCCTAAGCCGTGCCCCGCTCTACTTACCCAGTGCCGCCGGGAATTTCCGCCATAATATCAATTGACATTATCGTTCGATCGTCATAGTTGGCTCCGCACGGGAGGAGCCATGGTTAACGACGCAACCCGCTATCGGCCGGGAACACAGCCGCGCGGCGAGGATACGCGCCGCCGCATCTTGGACACCGCGATCGAATTGTTCGCGACGGAGGGCTACGAGGGTACCAGCACCCGACTCTTGGCCGTGCGGGCAGGCGTCAATCTGCCTGCGATTCAGTATTACTTCGGCAGCAAGGAAGGGCTCTACCGCGCCGCGGTCGCGCGCATCAGCGAGGAAATCGATGCATCCATGGGGCCGGCGCGCGAGCAAACGGTGACGGCGCTGGAGAATCCCGACCTTAGCCGGCGCGAACTCTGCGGCCTGCTCTGCGACCTCCTCGAAGCATTCGCGACATTGGTGCTGAGCGGCGTGGGAGTGGAGCACAGCGGGCGCAAGCTTTTCATCGCGCGCGCGGAGATCGAGGGCCAACCGGCGCTTGATCTCCTGCACGACAACATGGTGCGGCTGGTACTTCGCCCCTGCGCCGAGGTGCTGGGGCGGCTGATCGGGCGTCGAGGGGAAGACGAAGAGACCGTGCTCCGAACGATCGCTCTCCTGGGCCAGGTCACCATTTTCTGCAACAAGCCGACGCGACGAGCACTCGGCTGGACGGAGTTCAGTCCCGAGCGTGTGGCGCACATTAAGGCAGTGGTGCGCCGGCACACGCTGGCGCTACTGGCCGGCGAAGCGAGTGCTCCTGGATGAAGTGCGTTCCTCGGAAGCTGTGGCCGTGCGCCACCCTCCTCGCCCTCGCGCTCTCGGGCTGCAAGATGGGCCCTGATTTCCAGCAGCCGGCGCCGCCCGATGTCACGACATATACCCCCGATCCGCTGCCGGCCGAGACCACGGCTTCGAAGGTTGAGGGCGGCGAGGCGCAGCGCTTCGTGGCTGGCGCGGATCTTCCGGGACAATGGTGGCAGATCTTCCACTCGGCGCCGCTCGATGCGCTGATCGAGCAGTCGCTGAAGGCCAATCCCAACCTGCAGGCGGCTCAGGCAACGCTGCGCGAGGCGTGGGAAAACGTCTATGCGACGCAGGGCGGGCTTTACCCGACCGTCGGCCTCAACCTTTCGGAGACGCGCGAACGCCTGTCCGGCGTCGAATTCGGCAGACCCGGCACGTCTTCCGTGATCGGTATCGCCACGGCGGAGTTGAACATCACCTACAATCTCGACGTGTTTGGCGGCACGCGCCGCGCGATCGAGGCCTCCGAGGCGCAAGCCGATTTCGAGCGGTTCCAGCTCGAAGCAGCCTACCTGACGCTGACGTCGAGCGTCGTACTCGCGGCGGTGGAGGAGGCGTCGCTGCGCGGGCAAATCGCCGCGACCGAAGCCATCATTAAAGCCGAGACCGAGGAGCTCGAGGTACTGCAGCGGCAGTTTGAGTTGGGCGGCGCTTCGAAAGCGGCGGTACTGGCACAACAGGCGACAGTGGCGCAGACGCGGGCGACTTTGCCGCCGCTGAAAAAACAGCTTGCGCAGCAGCGCGACCTCTTGGCGGTGCTCGCGGGTCAGCCGCCGAGTGAGCAGCCGGGGCAGCGCTTCGAACTCGCGAGCCTGCAACTGCCACAAAATCTCCCGGTAAGCCTGCCTTCGAGGCTGGTGGAACAGCGCCCTGACATCCGCGCCGCCGAGGCGCAACTGCATACGGCGAGCGCCGAGATCGGCGTAGCCACGGCCAACATGCTGCCGCAGATTTCCCTGACAGCCGGCGCCGGCTCGATCGCTACCGGCGTTGGGAACCTGTTCTCGCCGGGAACAGCGATCTGGAGTGTCGGCGGCAGCATCGCGCAGACGCTGTTTGATGCCGGCACATTGCTGCACAAGAAGCGTGCCGCCGAGGCGACCTTCGACCAAGCCGCGGCGCAATATCGGGCGACCGTTCTGACGTCGTTCCAGAACGTCGCGGACACCTTGCACGCGCTGCAATTCGACGCCGACGCGCTCAATGCGCAGTTGGCGGCGCAGCGCGCCGCGGGCGCGAGCCTCGACCTGACGCGCGACCAATTCCGCGCCGGCGCCGTCCCCTACGTGGCGCTGCTCACCGCGGAGCAAACCTTCCAGCAGACAGAACTCGCCCTGGTGCAGGCTCAGGCGAGCCGCTTCGCCGACACCGCGGCGCTGTTTCAGGCATTGGGCGGCGGCTGGTGGAATCGAAGCGATGTTCAGTTCGTTGACGATCGCGGCATCGACACCTTCTTGCCGCCGCCGGTGGCGATCGCCGTACCGCAGGAGAAAAAGCCATGATTAAGCGCATGGTCATCATGCTGCTGGTGCTGGGGGCGCTCGCCGGCGGCATTTACGAGTTCAAAGCCTTTGTCTCCGGCAAGATCAAGGCGTCGCTCGCAGGCCTCGCCAACCAGCCGCAGACCGTCTCCGCCACCGAAGCCAATGTCGAGCAATGGCAGCCGCATCTCCAGGCGGTCGGCTCGGTGCGCGCGGTCAACGGCGCCGATTTGAGCGCGCAGGTCGGCGGCATCGTCTCCGCCATTCATTTCGAGAGCGGTAGCGACGTGACCAAGGGGACGCTGTTGGTGGAGCTGCAGGCGGCCGACGACATCGCCAAGCTGCAATCGCTCCAGGCGTCGGAAGCGCTTGCGCGCGTGACCTACAACCGCGACCTGCAACAACTCAAGGCTCAGGCCGTGAGCCAACAGACGGTCGACAACGATGGGCAGAATCTCAAGAGCCTCGAGGCTCAGGTGGCACAACAGCAGGCGATCGTGGACTACAAGCTCATCCGAGCGCCGTTCGACGGGCAACTCGGCATCCGCCAGGTCGACCTCGGCCAATACCTGAGCCCGGGAACGGCGATTGCGACCCTTCAGGCGCTCGATCCGATTTACGTCGACTTTTACCTGCCGCAGCAGGCGCTTTCCGACATCAAAAGTGGCCAGCCGCTGGCCGTGCGTGTCGACACCTATCCGAACGAAACTTTCGCGGGCGACCTCAAGGCGATCAATTCGAAGGTTGACCCCTCGACGCGCAATGTGCAGGTCCGCGCAGAGGTCAAGAACCCCGAGCATAAGCTGCTGCCGGGAATGTTCGCGACGGTGGAGATCGATACCGGCGCATTGCAGCATCTTGTGACCTTGCCGATCACCTCGATCGCCTACAACGCATTTGGCGACACGGTCTATGTCGTCGAGGACAAGGGGACGGGGCCCGACGGAAAACCGCTCAAGGTGGCCCGCCAAACCTTCGTCAAGCTCGGCGCAACGCGCGGCGATCAGGTGGCGATCTTGAGCGGCGTCAACGCCGGGGAAATCGTGGTCACCGCGGGGCAGAACAAGCTGCACAACGGCTCGCCGGTCGCGATCAACAACACCGTGCAACCGACCGCGGATGCGCGGCCGACGCCGACCGACGAATAGCGCGAAGGCGATCCCATGAAATTCACCGACATTTTCATCCGCCTTCCGGTGCTGGCGACCGTGGTCAGCCTGATGATCCTCGTGCTCGGCATCCGCTCCGAGCGCTCGCTGTCGGTGCTGCAATATCCGCGCACGGAAAACACGGTCGTGACCGTCACCACCACTTACTATGGCGCGGATCCCGACGTGGTCGCGGGTTTCATCACGACGCCGCTCGAAACCGCGATCGCGCAGGCGAATGGCATCGACTACATGACGTCGACCAGCCAGAACAGCGTCAGCACGATCGTCATCTACCTACGCCTCAATTACGACGGCGACAAGGCGCTCACCGAGATTCAAACCAAGATAAGCTCGGTGTTGAACCAGCTTCCGCCAAATTCGCAGCAGCCGATTCTGACGGTGCAGGTAGGCCAGACCATCGACGCCATGTATCTCGGCTTCGACAGCACGGTGCTCGCGCGCAACCAGATCACCGATTACCTCGTGCGCGTCGTGCAGCCGAAGCTTCAGGCGGTGGTGGGCGTGCAGACCGCCGAGATTCTGGGTGGACAGAATTTCGCGCTCCGCGCCTGGCTTGATCCCGCGAAGCTCGCAGGCTTCGGCCTGACCGCGGCCGACGTGAGCACGGCATTGGCGCAGAACGACTACATCTCGGGCCTCGGCAACACCAAGGGCCAGATGGTGCAGGTCAACCTGACCGCGTCCACGAACCTGCACACTGCCGAAGAATTCGCGAATTTGGTGCTGAAGCAGAACAACGGCGCAATTGTCCGCCTCAAGGACGTGGCCAAGGTCTCGCTCGGCGCCGACGACTATGAATCGCAGGTCGGGTTCGACGGCAAGAAGGCGGTCTATATCGGCATCAAGGTGGCACCGGGCGCCAATCTGCTCGACGTGGTCAAGGGCGTGCGCGCGGTCTTCCCCGAGATCCACGAACAACTGCCGCAGGGCTTGAACGGCACCATCGTCTACGACTCGACCGAATTCGTGAACAGCGCGATCAGCGAAGTGGTCTGGACGCTGGGAGAAGCGTTGATGATCGTGACGTTGGTCGTGTTCGCCTTCCTGGGTTCGCCGCGTTCGGTGCTGATCCCGACCGTGGCGATCCCGCTCTCGCTGGTCGGCACCTTCACGGTCATGCTGGCGCTGGGTTTCTCGATCAATCTTCTTACCCTCCTGGCGCTGGTGCTGGCGATCGGGCTGGTCGTCGACGACGCGATCATCGTGGTCGAGAACGTGAACCGCCACCTCGACGAGGGCATGCGGCCGATACCGGCGGCAATTGTCGCCGCGCGCGAGCTGGGCGGCCCGATCATCGCCATGACCGTGGTGCTGATCGCGGTCTACGTGCCGATTGGGTTCCAAGGCGGCCTGACGGGTGCGCTGTTCACGGAATTCGCCTTTACCCTTGTGGGCGCGGTCACCGTTTCCGCGGTGGTGGCGCTCACCTTGTCGCCGATGATGTGCTCGCGGCTATTGAAGCCACACGATCCCAGCCGGCGTGGCTTCGAGGAGCCGATCATAGAATTCATCGATCGCATCTTCGATCGCGTGCGGCGCCGTTATGAGCGTTGGCTCAACGGCAGCCTCAACTATCTCCCGGTCACGGCGGTATTCGCACTTCTGGTGCTCACCAGCATCTATTTCCTCTTTACTACCACCAAGGCCGAGCTCGCGCCGCAGGAGGACCAAGGCGTCGTTATCGCCTCTTCCACGCCGGCCGCGAACGCAACCTTGCAGCAGAAGTTGATGTACGCGCGCCAGATCTATGAGATCTACGCGGCCTACCCGGAGACCGCGCACGTGTTCCAGATCGATGTGCCCGGGCAGGACCTCGCGGGCATGGTGTTCACGCCCTGGAGCCAGCGCGCTCGCACCACCAACCAGCTACAGCCCGTGATACAGCAACAGCTCAATCAGATCGCGGGCTTCCGCGCCGTGGCGTTCCAGCTTCCGCCGCTGCCGGGAACTCAGGGATTGCCGGTTCAGTTCGTGATCGACACGACCGACAACTTCGAGCGCCTCAATGGCATCGCGCAGCAATTCCTCCAGGACGCACTGAAGAGCGGACTATTCATCTTCCTCGACAGCGACCTCAAATACGATCGTCCGCAATCGACCGTCGTGATCGATCGCGACAAGACCGCGCAGCTTGGCCTCAAGATGAGCGACGTCGGCGCGGCGATGAGCTGGATGCTCGGCGGAGGCTATGTCAACTATTTCAGCCTGGACGGGCGTTCTTACAAGGTCATTCCGCAGGTGCAGCAGCGCTATCGGCTCACCACCGACCAGTTGTTCAACTACTACGTCGCGACCGTCGACGGCACGCCGATCCCGCTCTCGACCGTAGCCACCATCAAGACCGAGGCAGTGCCGGAATCGCTCAACCACTTTCAACAGTTGAACTCGGCGACCATTCAAGGCGTCGCCGCGCCCGGCGTCGCGCAGGCGGACGCGCTCAATTTCCTCAAGGACCTGGCGGCGCGTTCATTGCCGCAGGGCTATACCGTCGATTACGGCGGGCTCTCGCGGCAATACGTGCAGGAATCGAGCGGCTTCGTCCTTACCTTCGGCTTCGCGCTGATCATCATTTTCCTTTCGCTCGCCGCGCTCTTCGAGAGCTTCCGCGATCCCTTCATCATCCTGGTCTCGGTGCCGATGTCGATCGCCGGCGCGCTGCTGTTCCTGAGCGTGTTGAGCACGATGAACGTGCTGGGGGCCACGGTCAACATCTACACCGAGGTCGGGCTGGTAACGCTGATGGGCCTCATCAGCAAGCACGGGATTCTCATCGTCGAATTCGCGAACACATTGCAAGCGCAGGGCCGCTCAAAGCGCGAGGCGATCGAGCAGGCGGCCGCGATCCGGCTGCGGCCGATTTTGATGACCACTTTCGCGATGGTGCTGGGCGTGGTTCCCCTCATCATCGCGAGCGGGGCCGGCGCGGTCTCGCGCTTCAGCATGGGGCTGGTGATCGCGAGCGGCATCTCCATCGGCACCTTGTTCACCCTGTTCGTGGTGCCCGCGGTCTATCTCTTGGTGGCGGCGGATCACTCGCAACATGAAGAAGCGGAAGGCGAGGTGCCCGAAGCGCCCGCACACGGCGATTAGTGCCGCCGGCGAGCGGGGATACTCGGCCCCGCCCTTTGCCGTTATGCTGGGCGGGAAATATTGATAGAGGTGTCCGATGGTCGAGCCGTTTCCGCTGATCGAGATATCGGGATCTCCCTTCGAGCGCGGCCGGCAATATGGGCGACAAGCCGCCCTCCGAATCAAGCGCGGCGCCGCGCATTATCAGGCCCAACTGGCCCGTCTTTCCCTCGATGCCGAGGGCGTCGCTGCGCTGGTCCGAGACTATCTCCCGGTCATCGAGGGCTTCGAGCCCGCTTACGTCGAGGAGATGCGCGGGATCGCCGAGGGTGCCGAAATTTCCTTCGCGGACGTGGCGCTGCTCAATGCGCGAACCGAGATCCTGAAATTGGCGCAGCGGCCGAAGCCCCGCGAAGCCGCCGCGGTGCCGGATGAACCGGACGGCTGCACCGGTCTCGTGGCACTTCCCGAAGCGACCGAGGCGCGCCGGCTGATCCATGCGCAAAACTGGGATTGGAAGCGCGAATGTGCGGAAACCGCCGTGGTGCTGCGCGTTCGACGCGAGGATGGGCCGGATGTGCTCACCTTCACCGAGGCTGGAGCGCTAGCGCGCAGCGGCCTCAACGCCGCCGGCATCGCGATCACCGCCAACTATCTCGAATCCGACCGCGATTATCGCCGGCTCGGCGTGCCGCTGGCGCTCATTCGCCGCAAGGTCCTGGAGAACGAACATCTGGCGCTCGCTATGCGGACGGTCTACGCGACGCCTAAGTCCGCCGCCAACAACATGATCGTGAGTCATTGCGGGGGGATTGCCATCGACTTCGAATGCGCGCCCGACGAGACCTTTCAGGTCCACGCGGAGCGCGGCTTGCTCGTCCATGCCAACCATTTCGTGAGCCCGGTGGCGTTGTCGAAGCTGCGCGACACCGGCATCCAGAATACGCCCGACAGCCTCTATCGCGATCTTCGCGTGCGCGCCCTGCTGGAACCGCAGATCGGCACGATCACCCGCGACAGCGTAAAGGCGGCGCTGTTCGATGATTTTGCGGCACCTTGGTCGGTATGCCGGCCGCCGCGGCAGAGTCTCGCCGACAATCTCACGGCGAGCGTGGCGATGATCGTGATGGAGCCAGCCCTCGGCCTCATGGAAGTGGCGCCGCTGCCGGCGCTCAACCGCCGTTTCACCGCATATCATCTGGAGATGGCGCACTCGCGCGCGGCCTAATTGCCGCGGGGGCCGCGCCTTGCCGTGGCGCGGCCCGCCTCCTATGCTCGTTCCGGCGCAGCGTGGGAGAGGGCGCATGAAAATTAAAAAAGTTATCTGTGCGGCTGGGCGTTCCGGCTACATGCACCGCGATCTCGTCGCCATGAAGGGTGGCGCGAAGCAGGACGGATTCATCTTTCACGGCAAGCCGGTGACGCCGGGCTTCCGCCGCATCGCCGAGCCCGCGACGATCATCTCGGTCATGCTGGTCCTCGAGGACGGCCAGATCGCGTTCGGCGATTGCGCCGACGTGATCCTCGCGGGGGTTGCAGGGCGCGATCCCGCGTTCCAGGCGGACGAGCATATCGATTATCTGCGGGGCGAGATCGCGCCGGTTCTCGCGGCCCGCGATATCAGCGCCTTCCGCGCCCATGCCGACGAAATGGAGCGCTATCATCGCGGCGGACGGAAGCTGCACACGGCGGTTCGCTACGGCATCACGCAAGCGTTGCTGCATGCGACGGCGCTCGCGCAAAAGCGCACCATGGCCGAGGTAATCGCGGCGGAGTACGGCTCCAAGATCGCGACCGCGCCGATCCCGATCCTTGCGTCTGGCCACAAGGACGATCCGCTGCAGCTCGACCGCGTGATCTTGAAGCGCGCCGAACTGCTGCCGCATGCGTCCTTCACGCTCGTCAAGGAGCATGTGGGTCTCGAAGGCGAGAAGCTCCTCGCTTTCGCGCGTCAGGTCGCGACCCGCGTCAAGGAGATCGGCGACGCCGACTACAAGCCGCGCATCCACCTCGACGTCTACGGCACCTTGGGCGAGCTCTTCCAGATGCGGCTCGAACCGCTCGCGGACTATCTGGGTCGGCTCCGCGAAGCGGCCGCGCCCTACTCACTGCTCGTGGAATCGCCGATCATCGCCAAGACTCAGAAAGAGCAGATGGAGAGCTTCCGCAGCGTGCGCGACCTCTTGAAACGCAAGGGCATCGCCGTGGGGCTGATCGCGGATGAATGGTGCAACACGCTGGAAGACATCAAGCTGTTTGCGGACGAGAAGGTTTCAGACTACGTCCAGATCAAGACGCCGGATTTGGGCGGCATCAACAACACCATCGAGGCCGTGCTCTACTGCAAGGCGCACGGGATGGGCGCGGGCCTTGGCGGCACCGCCAACGAGACCGACCAGTCCGCGCGCATCACCACGCACATCGCGCTCGCTTGTCAGCCCGACTTCCAGCTATCCAAGCCCGGCCTCGGTGTCGACGAAGCGATGATGATTCAGACCAATGAGATGGCGCGCACGCTCGCCATCCTGCAATCGCGCTGAGGGCGGCCGATGACGACGGGCGCCACAACGCAAGGTCCTTCGCTCACCGAGCGGCTCGCTCGATATTGGGCGAGCGCTCGCTTTGAAGACATGCCGGAGAACGCCGTCGCGCTGGCAAAGCGGGTCCTCATCGACGGATTGGCGGCGGGAATCGCGGGTTCGAGCAGCGAGGTCGCAAGCATCGTACTCCGCGCGGCGTCGGCGCAGGCGGAAGGTGCCGAGGGGTCGAGCGTGGTCTGGGGCCGGCGCGAGACGCTGCCCGCGACGCTTGCGGCGATGGTGAACGGCACCGCCATGCATGCGCTTGAACTCGACGACTTCGGGGGCTGCGGACATTCGGGCGCGGTGGTGCAGCCGGTGGTGTCCGCGCTCGCCGCGCGCGGCGGGCTCGGCGGCAAGGACGCGCTGATGGCGATTCTCGCGGGTTACGATCACGCCGCGCGCATGCTGGAGGGCGCGGGCGGCTATAGGCCGCACAATGAGCGGGGCTGGCACTCCACGGGAACTTGCGGCAGCTTCGGCGCGGCCGCGGCCGCGGCGCGATTGCTGCGGCTCGATGCCGAACGCTTCGCCGACGCGCTGGGCGTTGCCGGCACCTTCACCGGCGGCATCTGGGCCTTTCTCGCCGACGGCGCCATGACCAAGCGCTTCCACCCCGGTCGCGCGGCCGAAAACGGGCTCTCGGCGGCGCTCTTGGCGGCGGCCGGAATGACCGGCCCGCGCCGCGTGCTCGAGGCGGAGTGGGGCGGATTCTATTCGACTTATGCACCGGGGGTTGCCACTCCCGAGGCGACGCTCGAAGGGCTCGGCCGCGAGTTCCGGATCGCGCGCTCGGGGATGAAGCCCTATGCGTGCTGCCGCGGTTTGCATGCGACCTTGGACGCGCTGTTCGAATTGATGCGCGGGACGGGGATCGATGCCGCGGCGATCGCCCGGATGGTCGTGCACGGCAACGCGCAGACCCGCCGACAATTCGACCGCCTCGCGATCGGCAGCATGCTCGACGGGCAATTCAGCATGCAATACGCGCTCGCGGTGGCCGCGCTCAGCGGCCGTGCCACGCTCGATCAATTCGCGACGCCCCGGCACGAGGAACCCGAGGTGTGCCGGCTGATGCATCGCATCCAAGTGGTGGGCGACCGTACGCTCGCGGTGGGCGAATATCCGGCGCTCGAAATGTATCTCGCCGATGGACGCCGTTTCGAGCGACAAGTCCAGTTCGCCAAGGGCGCCCCCGAGAATCCCCTGAGTGACGCCGAGCTCGCCGAAAAGGTCGCGTCGCTGGTGACGCCGGTGCTGGGTGGGACGCGGTGCCGTCAGCTCGTCGCCTGCGTCTCGCGTCTCGAAGACATGCGCGATCTCCGCGATCTCACCCGTCTCCTGATCCCGGAAGGCGAGGCCCGAGGCGCCGCTTGAGCGGCCCCTGGATTTGCGCCGTAGCGGGCGGGCGATAGAATGACTTTATGGAGGGAAGCCTGATGAGCATGATCGCGGAGCTTTACAAGAAAGGCATGGACATCCGGACGGCGGTGCTGGGCCGCGCGCATGTGGAGCGCGCCAAGAGCCGGACGACGCCCTTCAACGAGGATTTTCAGAATTTCATCACACAGTATGCCTGGGGCAGCGTCTGGTCGCGGCCGGGACTGGAGCGCAAGGCGCGCAGCATGCTGGTGCTGGGGATGCTGGCGGCGCTGGGCCGCACCGACGAATTCAAGCTGCATGTACGCGCGACCAGGAACACCGGCGTGACGCGCGACGAGATCAAGGAGATCCTGCTGATGGTCGCGGTTTATGGCGGGGTTCCCGCAGCCAACTCGGCATTCCATCATGCGGCCGAGGTATTGACGGAAATGGACAAGGAGACTTCGCCATGACCGACGTCGCGGGCTACGAGCGCTTGCGGCCAGGGGAGGACCCACCCTATCTGGATCGCGATTACGGCAGCACGGTGAAGCGCGCCCCGCTGCAAAAGCTGCTGCGCGTTGAGCACACGATCTCCGAGGTCACGGGGCCGAGCTTTGAGGACGGCTGGGCCGGACCCGACAAGGCGGATCTGACGCGGCAGCACAAGAGCGAGCCGTTGGGCGAACGCATGATCGTTGCGGGGCGAGTGCTCGACGAGCACGGCCGGCCGGTGCCGGGAACCCTGGTTGAGCTGTGGCAGGCGAATTCAGCTGGGCGCTACATGCACGAGGCGGATCAGCACGACGCGCCGCTCGATCCCAACTTCACCGGCGCGGGGCAGGTCGTCACCAACGCGAATGGCGAGTATCGCTTCGTCACGATCATTCCGGGCGCCTATCCCTGGCGCAATACCCATAATGCTTGGCGTGCGCAGCACCTGCACTTCTCGGTGTTCGGCTCGGGGTTCGCGGCCCGCGTCATCACGCAGATGTATTTCCCGGGCGATCCTCTGTTGGAATACGACCCGATCTTCCACAGCGTATCCGATGCGGCGGCGCGCGAACGCCTGGTCTCGCGCTATGATCCCAATCTGAGCGTCGCGGAATGGGCGCTTGGATATCGCTTCGATATCGTGCTGCGGGGTCGCTCGGCGACGCCGGCGGGGATTTGAAATGCGCCTCGTTCCAACCGCGTCGCAGACGGCGGGGCCATTCTTCAAATTCGGCCTCGATCACCCGGAGTGGAGCGACCTGACGCAGGCTGGCAAGGCCAAGGGCGAGCCGATCCGGATCGAAGGACGCGTGCTCGACGGTGACGGCGCGCCCGTGCCCGACGCGCTCCTGGAAATTTGGCAAGCCAATGCCGCCGGCAAGTATGCCCATACCGAGGATCGGCAGGAAAAGCCGATCGATCGCAGCTTCCGCGGATTCGGCCGCTGCGCCACCGACAAAGAGGGACACTGGCATTTCACCACGATCAAGCCGGGTGCGGTTCCCGGACGCGGCAACGCCATGCAGGCCCCGCACATCAATCTTCGCGTGTTCGCGCGCGGCCTTTTGAAGCATGTCACGACGCGGCTTTACTTCGCGGAGGAGCCGCTCAACAAGACCGATCCTGTCCTGAGCTCGATTGAAGACGCGGCGCGGCAGCAGACCTTGATCGCGGTTGCGGCACGCCAGGCAGGCGCGAGCATGGTCTATCGGCTCGATATTCGTCTGCAAGGCAAGGACGAGACCGTCTTCTTCGACGTTTGACGCTGCATGCCCGTGAATCCCGCGGATTCCCCAATCTTCGGCGCGCTCTACGGCACCGAGGAGATGCGCGACGCGTTCTCGGACTCGGCGCTGATGCGGCGCATGCTCGAGGTCGAGGCGGCGCTGGCGCGCGTCGAGGCCGAGCTCGGCATCATCCCCGCCGATGCGGCGGCGGCGATCGTTCGCGCGGCGAAGCCGGAACATCTCGATGCCGCGGCGTTGCGAGAGAACGCGCGGCTCGTCGGCTATCCCGTACTCGGCGTCGCCCGGGCGCTCGGGCGAGCCGCGGGCACAGAGGCGGAAAAGTACGTTCATTGGGGCGCCACCACTCAGGACATCGCGGATACGGCGCTCGTGCTGCAGATCAGAGATGGCTTCCAGCTAGTGGAGCGCGATCTTCGCCGGCTCGTGGCCGCGCTCGCGCAACAAGCGGCGACGCACCGCGACACCGTCATGCCTGGCCGCACTTTCCTGCAGCAGGCGCTGCCGATCACCTTCGGCTACAAGTGCGCGGTCTGGCTAGCGCCCCTGCTCGATCACCTCGATCGCCTTCAGGAACTGCGCCCGCGCGTCCTCAAGGTGCAGTTCGCGGGTGCTGTCGGCACCTTGGCGTCGCTGGGCAAGAACGGCCGCGCGGTGACGCTGGGGCTTGCCCGCGCCCTCGACCTCGCCGCACCGGAAGCGCCTTGGCACGTCGCGCGCGACAGCGTGGCCGAAACCGCGGCGCTGCTCTCCCTTATCTGCGGCAGCCTCGCGAAAATCGCGGGTGACATCATTCTGTTGAGCCAGACCGAGGTGGGCGAGGTTGCGGAGCCCGCGGAGGCGGGACGCGGCGGCTCCAGTACCTTGCCGCAGAAGCGCAACCCCATTGCCAGCACCTATATCGTCGCGGCTTCGCGCGGCGTCCAAGCGCTGCTCCCAATAATGTTCGGCGCGCTGGCGCAGGACCATGAGCGCGCGACCGGCGCCTGGCAAAGCGAGCAGTTGGCGCTGCCGCAGATGTTTGTGCTTGCCGCGGGCGCCCTCACGCAGGGGGTGGCGCTGGCGCAGGGCCTCACGGTTGATCGCGAGCGAATGCGCGGCAATCTCGATGCGACCGGCGGTCTTGTCATGTCCGAGGCCGTGATGATGGCGCTCGCCGAAAAGATCGGACGCGCCGAGGCGCACCGGATCGTGCAGGATGCCGCGCGCAACGCGCTCGCGACGAAGCGTCCATTGGCGGCGGCGCTGAAGGAAGACGCTGTGGTGCGACGGCATCTCGACGACGCGGCACTGACACGCCTGCTCGATCCCGCGCACTATGTGGGCGAGGCAAAGGACGTGGTTGACCGCGTGCTGGCGCGAGCCGCTAAATACTGAAGCGGGCGCGGGGGCGGCCCGCAAGGAGGAAATCGATGTCCAGCATCACCACCGAGAAGCGTCGACCGGCTGGCGACAAGCAGCAGCGCGACGAAGCCGCCATGCGCCGCTACCTCTCCGGTTTCGGCAATGAGCAGGTGAGCGAAGCGCTCAAGGGAGTGCTGCCGGAAGGCCAGAATTCGCCGCAAAAGCCGCCGCGCGGCCTTTACGCCGAGCAGATCTCGGGTACGCCCTTCACGGCACCGCGCGCGCTCAATCGCCGCACCTGGCTTTATCGCATTCGACCTTCGGCCCTGCATCCGGCGTTCCGGCGCATCGATAATCGTCTGCTGCGCAGCGCGCCCTTTGGCGAGGTGGAAGCCCCGCCCAACCGGTTGCGATGGGACCCGCTGCCGATGCCGACAACGACGCAGGATTTCGTCGAGGGTTTGACGACCATCGCGGGCAATGGCGATACCAGTGGGCGCATTGGCGTCGGCGTTCACATCTATCGCGCGACCGCGCCGATGCGCAATCGCGTCTTCTATGACGCCGACGGCGAATTGCTGATCGTCCCGCAACAGGGGCGGATCGAGCTTATGACCGAGCTCGGCGTCATCGAAGCGGCGCCCGGCGAGATCGCGGTGGTGCCGCGCGGCGTCAAGTTTCGCGTCGAGCTGCCGGACGGCAAGGCGCGCGGCTATGTCTGCGAGAATTACGGAGCGTTGTTCCGACTGCCGGAACTGGGACCGATCGGTGCCAACGGGCTCGCCAATCCCCGCGATTTCCTGGCGCCGACGGCGTGGTTCGAGGATCGCGACGAGAAGATCGAGGTGATCGCCAAGTTCGAGGGCAATCTCTGGGCGACGACGTTCGACCACTCGCCGCTGGACGTGGTGGCGTGGCACGGCAACTACGTGCCGTACAAATACGACCTCGCACGCTTCAACACCATTGGCACGGTGAGCTACGATCATCCCGACCCCTCGATTTTCACCGTGCTGACTGCGCCCACTGACACGCCGGGCACCGCCAATTGCGACTTCGTCATATTCCCGCCGCGCTGGATGGTGGCGGAACACACCTTCCGCCCGCCCTGGTTCCACCGCAACGTCATGAGCGAGTTCATGGGCCTGGTGCACGGAGTCTACGACGCAAAGGCCGAGGGTTTCGTGCCCGGCGGCGCGTCGCTGCACAACTGCATGGCGGGGCACGGCCCCGATGCGCCCACCTTCGAAAAAGCCGTCAACGCCGATCTGCGTCCGCACAAGATCGACGACACCCTCGCCTTCATGTTCGAAACTCGGTTGGTCATGCGCCCGACCCGGTTCGCGCTCGAGACCGAGGCGCTGCAGGGCGATTATGATTCGCGCTGGCAGGGCCTGCCAAAGCTGTTCAGGGGATGATGGGGATGGCGAACTTGAACGCGACGCACGACCCCGCGCGCCGTAGCTGGGTGCAATCGGCGAATGTCGCCGGCTGCGACTTTCCGATCCAGAATCTTCCCTTTGGCGTCTTTCGCCGGCGTGGCGCGACGGAACGGCCGCGCGGCGGCGCCGCGATCGGCGACCAGATCCTCGATCTCGGCGGGCTTCATGGTGCTGGACTGTTGCGCGACAAAGCGGGTGAAGCGGTCTCAGCGGCAACCGAACCCACGCTCAATCGCTTGATGGGGCTGAGCCCGGCGCATGCTTCAATGCTCCGCCAAGAGCTGTCGCGACTGCTTGCGGCGGGCGGCGCGGACGAGGGCGAGCGGCGGCGGAACCTCGAGCGATTGCTGGTGCCGATCGCTCACGCCGATCTGCTGCTGCCGGCGGCGGTCGGCGACTACACCGACTTCTATGCCTCGGTCTATCACGCGACCAACGTCGGTCGGCTGCTCCGGCCCGACAATCCGCTGCTGCCGAACTACAAGTGGATACCGATCGCCTATCACGGCCGCGCCTCCTCGGTTGTGCCAAGCGACAGTCCGGTGCGGCGGCCTTCGGGCCAGATTAAGGGTCAGAACGACACCGAGCCGCGCTTCGCGCCGTCGCGCTTCCTCGACTATGAGCTTGAGATCGGCTTCTTCCTCGGCCCCGGCAATCGGCTCGGCGCGACGATTCCAATCGATGACGCGGCGCAACACATATTCGGGTTCTGCATCCTCAATGACTGGTCCGCGCGCGACATCCAGGGTTGGGAGTATCAGCCGCTGGGTCCGTTCCTCGCCAAGAATTTCGCGACAACCATCTCGCCCTGGGTGGTGACGAGCGAGGCGCTGGCGCCGTTCCGCACCCGCGCCTTCACACGCGCCGAGGGCGATCCGAAGCCGCTTTCCTATCTGAGCTCGGCGCTCGACGCGGAAGAGGGCAACATCGACATGTTCGTCGAAGCGTACCTCCGCACCGCGCGCATGCGGCAGGCAAACGAGCCGCCATTTCGCTTGAGTCGTGGCAATTTCCGCGATCTCTATTGGACGCCGGCGCAGATGCTGGCACACCATGCGAGCGGCGGCTGCAATCTGAACCCCGGGGACCTCATCGCCACCGGTACCATCTCGGGCGCCGAGAGGTCGAGTTGGGGGAGCCTGATCGAGATAACGAGCCGCGGCAAGGAACCGATCCATCTGCCGACCGGCGAGACCCGAACCTTCATCGAGGATGGCGACGAAATCCTGATGCGCGCCCGTTGCGAGCGTGAGGGCTATGTGGGTATCGGTTTTGGCGACTGCCGTGGCGTGGTGAACGGAGGCTAGGCCGACGATACCGCGCGCGGCATTTCCGGGGCGGCGCCGTCTTCTTTTTCGAGCTCGATGTCCAGCATCGGGATGCCGATCAGGCCGTGCACCATCGAGCTGCGGCTCACTGTCAGCACCATCGCCTCGTGCACCCAGTGGTGCTGCACATGCTCTTCTTGAGTTCCCTCGGCGAGCGCCGCGTTCACCATGTACTCGCCATGGGGCAGATAGGGGAGGCGGAAGCGAAAGCGTGCGAAGAATCGCTCTCCCGGAGACACCCGCAGCGGTGCATTGCGAAAAGTGAGGAAGGTATTGTCGCCGAACAGAGCCTGGCCCAGATGGTCGCGTACATAGAACCCTACGATCGGACCGACGATCTCCGCGTGCGCCTGACATTCGATCTGCAGAATCACCTCGTCGCCGCCCTTCGGCAGCGGCGCCGGACGGCGCTCGGCATCGAGTACCTGAACGTTGACGATGGTGCCGCCGCCATGTCCGAAGCTCGCGCCCTCGGGATCGAATGAAAAGACGCGCACCTCGGTTCCAAAGCCCTCCGTCTGTGGGCCCTCGGCGCGATGGTCGGTACCGGTGTTGCTGATCTTTCGGCGGCCGCCCCTGATACGGAACGCGGAGGCATCCTCCTGGTCATGGGTGAGCGAGGCGATATAGTTGCGGCACACGTCCTTGGCAGGACCGGTATCGCGTACTTCGCCGTGATCGAGCCAAATCGCACGGTCGCAGAGCGCGAGCACGGAGTCCGGGCTGTGCGAAACGAAGAGCAAAGTCCCGCGCTCGCGAAAGGCGCGGATGAAGCGCATGCATTTCTGCGCGAAGGCGATATCGCCGACCGACAGAATCTCATCCACGATCATGATGTCCGCGTCGACGTGCGCCGCCACCGCGAATGCCAGGCGCGCATACATGCCGCTGGAATAAGTCTTGACCGGCATCTCGATGAAATCGCCGATTGCGGCGAAGTCCGCGATCGATTGAAAGCGCTCATCCACCTGATGCTTCGTAAGCCCCATCACCATGGCGGAGAGCATGACGTTCTCGCGGCCCGTGAATTCCGGATTGAACCCTGCACCCAGCTCCAACAACGCCGCGATTCGGCCGTGCCGTTCGATCGTGCCGGATGTTGGCTCGATTGTGCCGCTGGCGAGTTGCAGGAAGGTCGACTTGCCGGCGCCGTTTCGGCCGACAAGACCGATCGCCTCGCCTCGCCGCACCTCGAGGCTCACGTCGCGCAACGCCCAGAAGTCCACATAAAAGCGCCGCCACGGCATCAGGATCTGCTTGAGGCGATCCTGCGGGCGGTAAAAGACGCGGTAGGCCTTGCCGAGGCCCGCCGTGCGCAATACCAACTCAGCGGTCATCGGCACCAAGCCTGTCGTGCGGCGAAAGCTCTTTCAATGGCATCATGGCCCATAATGGGGCGGCACGATGGCGCTTTCGTACTGCCCGTGTCAATCGTCGCGCGCACGTCCCCCTCCTCTGCGGCAACGAATTGATTATAAACAACCAAAGTCGATAAATCGCCGGAAATTCCGAACCGCTGGGAAGGCGACGATTGGATTAGACGCGGGTTTGCCCGATGGGGTATGGACAGGGCCAGGCGATGGCCCTGTGGCGGGCTCTGCGAGGGGGATTGTTCGAATGAAGCTGCTCGACACGTCGTTTCCCGAAGTGAAAATCCTGGTGCCGGCAAGGCACTCGGACGAGCGTGGATTTTTCTCCGAGACTTACAGCCGCCGCACCCTCGCGAATGCAGGTATCGCGCTGGAATTCGTGCAGGACAACCACGCCTTCTCGTCCCGAAGCGGAACCGTGCGGGGGCTGCATTTTCAAGTGCCTCCCTTTGCCCAGGACAAGATCGTGCGCGTGATTCGGGGCGCAATCTTCGACGTGGTGGTGGATGTGCGGCGCCGCTCCCCGACCTTCGGGCGGTTCGAGACGTTTGTGCTCAACGCCGCCGACTGGAAGCAGTTGCTGATCCCGATAGGTTTCGCGCACGGTCTCTGCACCTTGGAGCCCGATACCGAGATCATGTACAAGGTCAGCAACTTCTACTCGCCTGAGCACGACAAGGGCGTGCGCTGGAACGATCCGGAGATCGGCATCGTCTGGCCGGTCGCTCCCGAGGCGGCGTTGATCTCGCCCAAGGATCGGGCGTTACCGCTGCTCTCGGCGATACCGAATTACTTCGATGCGCCCTAGGTCTGCGGCGGCGCGGCGCACGCGATGAAGGGGCCGATGTGAGCTCGATGCGTGTTCTCATTATTGGGCGCACGGGGCAGGTGGCGCATGAATTGCAGCGTGCCCGTTGGCCGCAGGGGCTTGAGCCGACCTTCCTCGGCCGCAATGCACTCGATCTCGCCCGAGCCGAAGAGGCGCGGCTGCGCGTTGCCGAGCATCGGCCGAGCGTGGTGATCAATGCGGCCGCATATACCGCGGTCGACGCCGCGGAACGCGAACGCGAGCAGGCTTTCGCCGTCAATCGGGATGGGCCGGCGGCTCTCGCCGAGTCGTGCGCCAAGACCGCGGCGAGCCTGATCCAGCTCTCGACCGACTACGTATTCGATGGATTGAAGCGCGGCGCTTACGAAGAAGACGATCCCGTGCATCCGCTTTCAGCCTATGGCGAGAGCAAGGCCGCGGGCGAGGATGCGGTTCGCGCGCGTCTCGATCGGCATATCATCATCAGGACCGCGTGGGTCTATTGCCCGATCGGCCGCAATTTCGTGCGCACCATGCTGCGCCTCGGCGCCGAACGCGATCAACTCGGCGTCGTCGACGACCAGCACGGCTCGCCCACATCCGCGGCGGAAGTGGCGCGCGCCGCGATCGCGATCGCGGCGACGCTCGCCGAAGGGCGCGCCGACGCCTTCGGCACTTATCATTTCTGCGGCGCCGGGGCCACGACCTGGTACGGATTTGCGCGCGCGATCTTCGCTGGCGCCAAAGAGCGCGGCATGCGGGTGCCGGGCGTGGTCACGCCGATCACGACGGCTCAGTATCCGACCCCTGCCAAGCGGCCGATGAATTCGGTGCTGAGCTCGGAAAAGATCGGGCGCGCGTTCGGTGTGGTCGCGCGCCCCTGGCAGGACGCCCTTTCCGACTGCCTCGATGCAATTGCCGCTGTCCGCTGAATGCGAGTGTTGAAGCGCTGGCTCTCTTTCGACCGGTCCGCAGCGCCAGATGCGCCGGCAGCGGTCACGGCCGCGATACCGACGCGACGGTACCGCGCATGGGTGCGGCGCTACGACACGCTTGAGGAAAGCGATCGCGTCGCGATTCGGGCTCATCTGTCGGGGCTCTCGCGGCGGCCCCTGGTCTCGATCCTGATCGCGGCGAGCGACGAGCAAGGAGTCGAAGGATTACGCCGCTCGCTCCAGTCGCTGACGGCGCAACTCTACGACGATTGGGAAGCCTGCGTCGCGGGCGACGCCGGGAATGCCCGATCGATCGGCAGCGCCGATCCCCGGGTTCGGGTTGTCGAGGTAAGCCGCGGCCGGAGCGAGGCAGCGGCGCTCAACGCCGCCTTGGCGGCGGCGCGCGGAGACTTCGTGGCGATCCTGGACTCGGGCGATCGCCTCTCGCAATACGCGCTCTACAGCGTGGCGGCGGAGCTCGATCTCGCTCCCATGAGCGACGTCGTTTACTCCGACGAGGATTTCTTCGATGACAGCGGAGAGCGCTGCTGGCCGCATTTCAAGCCGGATTGGGATCCCGATCTGGCGCTGGGGCTGGATCTGCTGGGTCGCCTTTGCGTCATGCGGGCGAGCGTGGTGCGGGCGCTCGGCGGCCTGCGCGAAGAGTTCGAACCGGCGGCACAGTACGATCTGCGCCTGCGGCTCATCCATGCGGCGGGAGCGGATCGCATCCGTCACGTCCCGGCCGTGCTCTACCATCGCTGCTTCGGCCCGTCGGCGCCCAGGGATTTTTCGTCGGCCGAGTACACGGAGGCCGCGCGCGAGGCGGTATGGCGGCACTGCCGCGCGCATGAGGCCGCGGTGATCGCGGTGGAACCGGCGCCGCGCCTACCTTTCTGGAACCAGGTCATCCGCACGCCGCCCGATCCGGAGCCCCTGGTCAGCGCGATCGTGCCCACGCGCGATCGAGCCGATCTGTTGCGTGCTTGTGCCCAAGGCGTCCTTGCTCGCACCGACTACCGCGCGATCGAGCTCATCATCTTGGACAATGACAGCGCGGAGCCGGAGACCGCGGCGCTGTTCGAGGAACTCCGTCGCGATCCGCGTGTGAGGGTCATCGAGGCTCCCGGGCGGTTCAATTTCTCGGCGATGGTCAATCAGGGTGCTTCGGCCGCGCGCGGCGATATTCTGCTGCTTCTCAACAACGACATCGAAGTGCTGAACCCCCTATGGCTCGGCGAGATGGTGTCGCAGGCGCTGCGGCCCGAGATCGGCGCGGTCGGCGCCCGGCTGCTTTTCCCCAATGGCAGTGTGCAACATTCGGGGGTCATTCTGACACCGGAGCCGAACGCCTATCATGCGCTCCGTCACTCGCGCGGCGACGATCCCGGATATTACGGGCAGCTCGCCTTGACGCGAACCTATCTCGCGGTGACTGGGGCATGCCTCGCGATACGCCGAGAGGTGTTCGAGGAGGTGGGCGGGCTCGACGAGCAGCACCTCGCCGTCACCTCCAACGACATCGATCTGTGTCTGAGGATAGGGGCGCGCGGCTACCGCGTCATCTGCACGCCTCGTGCGGAGCTGATGCACCACGAATCGGCGACGCGCGGTTCCGACGCGCGCGGCGCCAACTTGCGCCGCGCGAGAACCGAACTCGCCCACGCGGTCTCTCGCGCCGAGGCGTACTATGCGCGCGACAAGTACGCCAATCCGAACCTCAGCTACACCCACGACGGATATGTCGTGTTGTCGAAGCCGCGCGTGGCGCGGCCATGGCGCGCCAACGAAAAGGGGACAGGGTGAGAAGGCCCCTAGCGCTGCGGCAACTCCCCTTCCTCGCGCAGCATGCGCAGGGCCGCGCCGAAGGCCGAGACGGTTTGGTTCATCTCGGCGCGGTCATGGGTTGCTGAGGCAAAGCCGCTCAGCCGGCCATTGAGATCGACCCCGTTCACCAGCAGGGCGATCCGCAGCTTTTGCTGCAGCGCCTTGGAATTAGCGGTGAGCTCGGCGTGATCCAACGCCGCCGGATCGAAGCCGCCGGCGAGATCGCGATTGCGCGGGTTGAGGAAGGTGTGGAAGCCGCTGAACGTGCCGTAGACGGCCCACGGAACCCGCTCGGCCGCGAGCACCTCGTTGAGCCGGTGGCGCAGTTCGTTGGCATAGGCATTGGCGCGCGCGCAGGCATCGGTGCTCTCGACAATGCCGAGCGCCGCCACCCCCGCAGCCGCCGACACGGGATTGCCGTTGTAGGTGCCGGGGTGCGCGATCTTCTCGTGCCCCTTGGCTGCCGTAACCTCGAAATCCAGTTCTTCCAGGATTTCGCGGCGTCCGCAGATCGCGCCGCCGGGCAAGCCGCCCGCCAAAATCTTGGCAAGCGCGGTCAGGTCGGGCTTGATGCCAAAACGTCCCTGCGCGCCACCGGGCGATACACGAAATCCCGTCACTACTTCGTCGAAAATCAGAATAATGCCGCGCTTGGCGGTTGCCTCGCGCAAGGCCGCGAGAAATTCGCTCGACACGGGCACCACGCCGAAGCTCGCTCCGGTCGGCTCGAGGATCGCCGCGGCGATATCGTCGTTCCCCTCGATCGTGCGTTTGAGCGCCGCGATGTCGCCGGGAGGCAGCAGGATCGTGCTCGCGGCGATCTCCGCGATCGTGCCCGCGGTGGGGCTGCCGTCGAAATGCGAGTTGTGGCCCGCGGTCATGTGATCGTGCCAGCCGTGGAAATGCGTCATGAACCGCAGAATCTTTTTACGGCCGGTGAAGGCGCGCGCGAGGCGTAGCGCCATCAAGGTCGCTTCGGTTCCGGACGAGGTAAATCGCACGCGCTCGGCCGAGGGTACCATGCGCCGCACCTGCTCCGCCCAACGCACCTCGTTTGGATGATTGGCGCCGAAATGGGTCCCTCGTTCCAGCGCACCCTGCGCCGCGGCCACCACGGTCGGGTTGTTGTGGCCCAGCAGGAGCGCGCCGTGCCCGCCGTAGTAGTCGACGTACTCGTTGCCGTCCACGTCCCACTTGCGCGGCCCCTTGGCGCGCTCGACGTAGATGCCATAGGGCTTGAGATAGCGCGCATCGTGTGTGATGCCGCTCGGCAGCAACTCCTGGGCCTGGCGGGCGAGCTCCGCCGAACGCTCGGTCCGGCCGCGATAGGCGGCGACAATTCGGGAATTCGACAGATCCGTGCTGGACACTGAGATGATCCTCGATTGTGGGCACTGAATTCCGAACGATCGCACAAGCACGCAGGGAAATCCAACGGTCGCGCGAATCTTGTTGCCGGCCACCGAGCAATGGGCTTCCCGTTCCGCTCATCTCCGACTATACCTCGAACGCTCGATTTTCGGGCTGCATCATGACTATGGGGGAACTGCGATGGAGCGTTGCATTCTTTTGCGCTCGATCCTGGGCGGTGTCGCGGCCATGCTGATCGGAGGGGCGGCTGCGCAAGCGCAAATGCCGCCGGTAAATCGCGTGACCGCCGCCGCGCGGCCGGCGCACTACGACGGCCGTTGCCCGGCTTCGATCGAATTCGTCGGTACGATCTTCATGAACTACCAGGCGACAGTATCCTATCGCTGGGAGAGGAGCGACGGCGCCAGCGGTCCCGTGGAGACCGTGGTGGTCCACGGCCCACGGCAAGGGGCGGTGACGCGCTGGCAGTTGCGCCGGCCCGTCGGCGAGGTATTCCAGGGCGTCGAGACGCTCCACGTGCTCTCGCCGATCGATATCTATTCGAATCCCGCCCAGTTCCAAATGGTGTGCCGGACCTGACGCACCCGCCGGTCAAAACCCAGACAGTCGCGCGGGATTCTCGACCGGGATCCTGCGCCGCGCTTCGGCATCGGGCGCCCAGTTCGCGAGCAGGTTGAAGAGGTAGACCGCGCAAACGGTGCGGCGTCGGCGGATCGATTAGGTCTTGGCATCCGCCAAGGCGCGGCCGAGATCGCTCGTCCAACGCGCGGCGGCGCTCGCGAGGAAGTTGAGGTCGGTTTGGGTCGTGAGGAAGCGCACGCCTTGGCGCACGGCGCGCGCCTGTCGCTCGATGTCGCGATTGCCGCCGCAGCCCGCGAATTTTCCATGTTTGGCAGCGGCGGCGGCGGCGCGATCGAGGGCCGACACCAGTTCCGGATCGTCGAACTGGCCGGGCTTGCCCAGTGCCGTCAGCAGGTCATTGCTGCCTATGTGGATCACGTCGACGCCAGGCACCCCCGCGATTGCCTCGATATTGTCGAGGCCGGCGCGAGTCTCGATCATGCAAACTACCAGCGTCGCCGCGTTGAGTTGGGAAATCGCCTCTTTGATCGGCACGGCGCGAAAATCGAAATGCGGGTAGCCGCCGACGACCGACCGAGCGCCGACCGGCGGGAATTTGCAGATCTCGACCGCGCGATGCGCCTCCTCGGGGGTGTTCACGTCGGGAAAGACGATTCCGGCTACGCCATTGTCCAGCAGCAGCGAGGTGTCGGGGTCGTCGATGCCGCGAACGCGCACAAGCGCCGCAATCCCGCAATCGAGCGCGGTTTGCGCGATGTGCGCGATGGTCTCGACGTCGAAGATCGAGTGCTGCGTATCGATGAAGATGAAGTCGTGTCCGCTGCTCTTGGCGATTCGAACGATGTCACCCGACCGGGCAAGACGAACATTCATGCCGAGCGCAACGCTGCCGCTCTGCATGCGAGCCTTGACGGGGTTAACGAGAGGGTTCGCGATTGGCGTCATCGGCCATTCTCCTCCGGTGCCGCGCGATCATAGATCGGCCATGTGCTAAGCTCCAGCCAATCGGCCGCGGTTGCATCGGGAAAGCTCGGCCGCGCGAGGGAGGAATATGATGCGCCGTCGTGAGCTTACTCTCGCGCTCGCCGCTGGCGCCGCCGGCGTCTGCGCGCCCGCGCTGCGACGTTCGGCGCTGGCAGCCGAAATGACCAGCATCCGCATCGTCAAGCAGTACGGCATGCCCTATCTGCCCTTGATGGTGATGGAGCATGAAAAGCTGGTGGAAAAGCACGCTGCGAAGCAGGGGTTGGCGGCGCTCGACATCACGTGGGCGACGCTGGGCGGACCCAGCGCCATGGTGGATGGGCTGCTCAGCGGACAGTTGCAATTGGGCGTGACGGCGACCCCGGCGCTTGCGACGCTCTGGGATAAAACCGCAGGCACCGCGCAGGAAGCGCGCGCGCTGAGCGCGGTTCAGTCGCAACCCTATATCCTGACGACGCGCAATCCCGCGGTGACCAGCATCGCCGACTTCGGAGGCCAGGACCGCATCGCCGTTCCCTCGGTCAAGATTTCGGGTCAAGCGCTCGCGCTCGAAATGGCGGCTGCCAAGCTCTGGGGCTTCGACCAGTTCGAGAAGCTCGATCCCTTGACCGTGAGCCTGCCGCATCCCGACGCTGTGGCGGCGTTGCTCTCGGGCAAATCCGAGGTGAACAGCCACTACACGGTGACCCCGTTCTATTACTATGAGCTCGCGACTCCCGGGATCCGCGCCGTGCTCAAATCCTACGACACCTTCGGCGGCAAGCACGTCAATGGCGTGCTGCTGACCACAAAGCGCTTCTTCGACGAGAACCCGAAAATCTGCACCGCGGTGTTCGCGGCGCAAGAAGAGGCGAACGCCTTCATAAAAGTGTATCCGCGCGATGCCGCGGAAATTTATCTCGCCCTCTCCGGCGACAAGCACGACCCGCTCGACAAGCTCACCGAAATGGTGGCCGATCCCGACAACGACTGGACGACCATCCCTGCCAAGTCGATGGAGTTCGTCGACTTCATGCACAAGGTCGGTCGCTTGAAGCGGGTCCCAAACTCCTGGAAGGACCTCTTCCTGCCGCCGGCGCAGGACCTCGCGGGGAGCTGATGCGGGCCGCTATGACGCTGCCATTAGGTAGTGAACGCTGAAGAGGCGATCGGGATCGATCCAGCAGTCGTAACCGACGTAGCCGCCGCGCTCGGCGAGGCGGTGGAACTCCTCCACGCCGTACTTGTAGGAATATTCCGCGAGAATGCGCTCGCCGGCAGCGAAGCCGATGCGCGTGCCTCCGACGGCGACGATCTGGTCGACGCGGCTCCTGATGTAGAGCTCGACGCGGCCGATTTCGGCATTGTAGAAGGCTTCGTATTCGAAGCGTTCGGGCGCGAAATCCGTGCCGAGCTCGCGATTCATGCGCGGCAGCAGGTTAAGGATGAACTCGGCGGTGGTTCCGGCGCTGTCGTTATAGGCGGCGTTAAGAACACACGGCTCCTTCTTGAGGTCGACGCCCACCAGCATCGCGCTCTGGGGGCCGAGATAGCTGCGGCACCCCGCCAGAAAATCGGTGGCTTCCGAGGGCGTGAGATTGCCGATTGTCGATCCCGGAAAGAATCCGACGCGCTGACCGCCTTGCGCCGACGGAAGCGGCGGAAGCCGAAAAGGGTCGGTGTAATCGGCGCAAACCGCGACGATCTCCAGGGTTGGAAAATCCTCGGCTATGCCCTGCGCGGTACGCCGCAGCTGCTCCCGCGAAATGTCGATCGGCAGATATGTCCGCGGCTGGACGAGCGAGCGTAGCAACGTGCGAACCTTGATGCTGGCGCCGCTGCCGAATTCGATAAGCTGCGCCCCAGGCCCGATACGTCGCGCGATTTCCGGCGCATGGCGCTCGAGAATCTGTTGCTCGGTGCGCGTCACATAGTACTCCGGCAGCTCGCAGATCGCCTCGAACAACGCCGAGCCGCGCTCGTCGTAGAGGAATCGGCAAGGGATCGCCTTGTGGCGCTGGGAGAGTCCGGCGATTACCGCGTCGGCAAAGGTCTCTTGCCGCGCCGCCACGTCGAGAAAAGCAATTTGTCGCTGTGCGGGCATCACGCATCCTCCGCCAACCGAATTCCGCTAAAAGCCCAGCGCGCCGAGGGTGGGAAAAAATTTCGGTAGCTGCGGCGGATATGCCCTGCAGGCGTAACCGCCGCGCCGCCTCTCAGCACCATCTGGCCGCTCATGAATTTGCCGTTGTATTCGCCGATCGCTCCCTCCGCCGCGCGATAGCCGGGATAGGGCGAATGGGCACTCTGGGTCCACTCCCAGACGTCCCCGATCATCTGCCGCAGCCCCGGTCCCGCGGGTGCCGCCGTGGGATGGAGGCGCTCCGTGTCGAGCAGATTTCCGGCGAGCGGGACCGACTGAGCGGCATGCTCCCATTCGCCCTCGCGCGGCAGCCGGTGTCCGGCCCAGCGCGTGAACGCGTCGGCCTCGTAATAGCTTGCATGGACGACGGGCTCCGATGGCTCGACGGGGCGCCGCCCCGCCAGCGTGAAAACCGACCATGTCGTTCCATCCTCACGCCAATAAAGCGGCGCACGCCAATTTTGGGCGAGGACGTTCTGCCACCCGTCGGAGAGCCAAAGCTCCGGCCGGCGATAGCCGTCATCCCGCATGAACGCGAGATACTCGCCGCATGTGACGAGGCGCGATGCAAGGCGATAGGGTTCAAGCCACTGCTTGTGGCGCGGTCCCTCGTTGTCGAAGAAGAAGCCGTCCGTGGCGCCAATCTCAACAAGACCACCCGGGAATTCGATCCAGTCGAGGGAAATTGGTTCCTTCGCGGCGACCGCCGATGGGCGGGCGCGGTAAATCGGCTCCAGCGGATTGACCGAGAAAGTGTACTTGATATCCATCAGGATCAGCTCTTGATGCTGCTGCTCGTGATTGAGGCCGAGCTCGAGAATCGGGAGCACCTGCTGCCACCGGTTCTCCTCCGCGCGCTCGATCAGCGTCCGCATCTGCGTGGTCACGGCGGTGCGATAGGCCAGCACCTCGGAAACCGCGGGGCGCGAGAGCATGCCGCGTTGCGGCCTCGGATGCCGCGGCCCCACCGCCTCATAGTACGAGTTGAAGAGGTATCGGAACTCGGGTGCAAAGGCTCGATAGTCGATCGCGAAGGGCTCCAGCAGGAATGTCTCGAAGAACCATGTGGTGTGCGCGAGATGCCACTTGGTCGGACTACAATCAGGCATGGATTGGATCGTCTGATCTTCCGGCGTCAGTCCGCTCGCCAACCCCTCCGTGGCGGATCGCGTCTCCAGAAATCGATTCACCCAGAAAGCACGATCCTGTCGCTGCTCGCCGAATTGGTGGTTCTGCATCGGCATTCCTCTCACGCGACCATTTCTCCCAACGATGGAGGGAGTTTATTCGTTCCGGCGGCGGTCCAGATTGGTGTTTTGCGGCTGTATCGAGGTGTGAATTTTCTGCGGACCAGTAGTCTGGCAGCGCATGGGGATACCCGCTAATATTGATGGGAATCGCGGGAGATCAAGCGCCTCTCATTTTTAAATCGCTGTAATCGAAGTCGAGGGGTCCCGGACGATTCTGCTCGACATGGGTGCGGCGGAATGGCGATCAGTGACGCAATGAGTGCAGCCAGCGCATGAACGACGCCGCAGCGCAGCCATTTTCTACCCAGCGGCCCGGCGTCGATTTCGACCGCTTTCGGCTGCGCCGCTTTCTCGAGAGCTTGGAGCCGGACCAACTGCAGACGCGCACGGATCCGGTCGATCTTGCGGACGTTGCGGCGGTGCTGGAGGGAAACCCGTGCGCGGTGCTATTCCGGCGCGTAGGGCCCGAAGCAGGAGAGCTTGCCGGCAATGTCAATGGCAGCCGCGCGCGGCTCGCCCGCGCTTTCGAGGTGCCGCCGGATCGACTGGTGGCGGAGCTGCTGCGGCGCTCGAAGATGCAGCCGGAGATCGTCGAGGTCTCGGGGAAAGAGGCGCCGGTGCAGCAGGTGGTGCTGACAGGCGCGGATGCCGATTTGACGCGTCTTCCCGTGCATCTCCAGCACGGCGTCGACGGCTCGCTCTATATCTCGGACTCGATCGACTACACAATCGATCCCAAGACCGGCTGGACCAATGTGGGGATGCGCCGGCTAATGCTGCGCGGAGCCAAGGAGGCCGGCGTCGATCTGGTTGCGCCCAGCGATCTCCGTGCGATCTACGAAGCGGCGGCGGCGCGCGGCGAGAATCTGCCGGTGAGCTTTGTCGTGGGATCGCACCCGATCGACCATGTGGCGGCGACCATGCGCATGGCCGTTGACGAGTTGGGCCTCGTCGCCTCGTTGCGCGGGGCGCCGCTGCCGGTGGTGAAGAGCGTCACCAGCGACATCCGCGTGCCCGCGGACGCCGAATGGGTGCTCGAGGGGTATTTTGATCCGCGCGGGCATGTGGAACCGGAAGGGCCTTACGGCGAGTTCCTGGGTTATTACGGCGCGGTGAAGCGCAACCCCCTGTTCCACCTGACCGCGATCACGCGTCGCCGAGACGCCCTGTTCCAAACCGCGACCATCGGCGGCCGCACCATGGGATGCACGGATACCGCGCAGTTGGTTGCGCTCAGGAGCGAGGCCGTGGTGTGGCAAGCGTTGCAAACCGCCGTGCGCGAGCCGCTCGCGGTCTATTGCACGACGGCAAGCGGCGGCGCCTTCAATGTGCGCGTGGCGCTCCGCCAGCGCGCCCCCGGCGAAGCCCGCAACGCGGTTGCGGCGGTATTTGGCTGCCAGATCAATGCCAAGAACGTGTTCGTGGTCGACCCTGACATCGACGTCTTCTCCGACGCGCAGATCGATTGGGCGCTCGCGACGCGATTTCAGCCCGATCGCGACCTGATCGTGCTCGGAGGCTTCCGTACTTTGCCGCTCGACCCATCACTTCCCGGCGGCGGGCGCGTGGGCGCGAAGGCCGGTTTCGACCTCACATGGCCTTTCGGCGCCGCCGGACGGTTGGAGACCTCGATTCCGGAGCCACCCCGCTTCGTTGGCAAGCGCTTCGCCTCGGTGCAGGCGGCGCTCGAGGACGGACCGAAGCATTTCGAGGAGCTGATGGCGGCGCTCGGCAGCCGCGACGGCCGCGAGGTCGTGCGCGCGCTCGATGCGCTGCGCGCCGAACCAGGCCTCGAGCGGGATGAGCGCGGATGCTACCTGCTCGGTGGGAAGGCCAAGCACTCCTAAAGCAACGGCTCGATCGCGGCGCGCGTTTCGGCCGATGGCACAACCGGCACGATTTCGAATTCGATGAGGTCGCCCCAGAACGCGACCCATTGCTGCAAGAGCCGCGGATCGTCGCATTCCATCACCTGAAAGCAACGGTCGAAGTTGGCCTCGATCCAGCTGTTGACGTACGTCAGTCCCTGAGGCGCTCCGCGGCCTTGCTCGCGGAAGCGTCGGTAGACCGCCTTGGCGTCGCGGTTCTTGAAGCGCTCGATCACCATGAAGAGCATTGGTCACTCCCTATCGGATCATTCCGGATCGTCGCAGCGAGGCGATCATCGAGGTTTGCAGCAGGTGCTCGTAGGCAAGCCGAGGATCTGTTGCGATCCTCGCCCATTCCTCCAGGTTGCGTTGACGGATCTCGGGATCACGCTCCTCAAGCAGCCGCTTGTTGCGCTCCGTGATCGCGTTGATCGCATTGACGGCCTCGGGCTTGCGGCGTGGTTCATAGCCCGCGAGCACGCTCTCATCGGTGCGTCCGTGCCATACCGCGGTCAGCCGCTGCGTGAGGTCGAGGGCATCGTGCACGCCGCCGTTTAGTCCCATGCCGCCCAGGGGGTTGTTGATATGGGCGGCGTCGCCCGCGAGGAACGCGCGGCCGCTGCGATATGTCGCGGCGACCCGCTGGCTCACGCGATAGATCGCCTTCACCACGATCTCATAGGGTTGCGTGCGCGGCAGAAGATTCTGCAGGTTGCTCTGAATCGACGATTCCTGCACGGCGTCATCGGGTTCCCGATCCGGGTCGACCGGGGTCACGATCCGCCACATGTCGGGAATCTCCAGCAGCAGATACCACTCCACGGGATCGGCCGTGTAATTGACCGAACAAATGCCAGGCATCGCCGACTTGAAGTCAAAGCGAGTGCCCGCGACCAGGAAATGCTCGGGATAGGTAAAGCCCTCGAAGCCGATTTCCAAGGCCTTGCGCACCGTGCTGCGCCCGCCATCGGCGGCGATCAGGAAGTCGCCCTTGTATGTCTTCTCGCCGGCGGGAGTGGCGACGCGAAGCGATATCTCGTCCTCGCCTCGGGCCAAGTCGATGACTTCGTGACGGAACAGCAGCTCGGCGCCCGGGATCGCCGCGAGCTGGCGGTAGGCCCAGCCCACCAGCTTGAATTGCTCGCATTGCAGGCGATAGGGATGGCGGGTGTCGCTGCGCAGCATCGAAAAATCGAACTCGGCGATCTTGCCGCGCTCGCGGTCGCGGTATTGCATGGTGGGCGCGATCAGCCCCATGGAGACCAGCGCTTCGGTGGCGCCGCAATGCTCCAGCAGGTCGAGGGTCGGCGGATGAAAGGTGGAGGCACGATAGTCGATGACGATTTCGGCCTCGCGCTCGAGCACTGTCACGGGAATGCCGGCTTGGGCGAGCGTAAGCGCTGCGATCGAGCCCACCGGGCCGCCGCCCGCGACGATGATGCGGTCGTGCTTTCTTCTCATTGAAGACGAATCTCGTGTCGTGCTGCGGTCCCCACTATGTCGGAGGCGGCGCCCATTCGCTATGGTTCTAGGTACCGTGCCGGCGGATAGTCACGGGAATAGACGGGCTGCGCCAGGAACCACGCCTCGTCGTAGGTCCAGAACTGGCTCACATCGGGATAAGTCTTGAAGATTGTGTTGACGAGGCGATCTCCCTTCCGCCGCACTTCGCAGAGATAGACATTGCTGATGGGGTTGCCGAAATGATCGAGCCGGATCGGGCCGCGGGGAGTATCGGCGAAGGCGACCGACCGCAACGCCGACATCAGCGCGTCGCGGTCATCGGTGCGTCCGCCCGTCGCGTCGAGCGCCGCCGCAATGAACTGGCCCGCGGTATAAGTTGTGACGCAATAACCGCCGGGCTCGCTCTGATAGGTGCTTCGCATCGCCGCGATGAGGCGGCGATTGCTCTCGGTCTCGATTTCGGATGTGTAGAAGACCGATGACACGATGCCGAGTGCCGCCTCTCCCATTTGCTGCAACTGCGCCTCGTCGAGCACCGCTTGGCCCGCGAGGATCGGTACCCTGAGGCCGAATTCCGCGTGCTGGCGGATGAATTTGAGGCCATTCACGCCGGCAAATGCCGCATAGACCGCATCGACGGCGCCGATCTGCGCGATATATGGGGCATAATCCGCGGCGTTGAGGGGCGGCCACAGCTTCTTGACGATCCGCCCGCCCTGGTCCTCGAAGGTGCGTTGGAAGCCCGCGACTTGTTCGTAGCCGAAGGCGAAATCGTCGGCGATCGTTGCGATCCGCTTGAAGTGGCCTGCGCGCGCGGCGTAATCGCCGAGAGGATGCGCGCATTGGGCGGCCGAATCCGAGGTGCGAATGAAATAGGGGTTGGGCCTCCGCTGCGTCAGGTCTTCGGCCGCGGCAAGGCCCAGCATGGGCATACGTGCCTCACGGATGTAATCGGTGATGGCAAGCGCCTCGAATGCGGCGAGCGGTCCGACGATGACGTCCACCTTGTAACGCTCGACCAGTTCCTGCGTCTTGGGTTTCGCCGCCGCAGCGGCGCCGCCGGTATCCGCCACGACCAGCTCGACCTCGCGTCCCGCGAGCCGATTGCCGTGCTCCCTAAGGAAGAGGGTGAGGCCCTGCTCCATCGCGATGCCGCCGGACGCCAGCGGCCCGGTCTTGATGCAGAGGAGGCCAATGCGGATCGGCGTGCCTTCTTGCGCGCTCGCCGCGCGCAGAGGGAGCAGCGCCGCCGCTCCCCGCAAAACGCTTCGCCGGTCAAGACGCGGTCCCATCTCCCCTCCCAATCAACGGGTTCACCATGATACATTTTTGGGCTTGCTCGAACGAGCGGCAGCCGGTTCATAGTTCTGCCGGCCAATCGTCGGGAGTGCCGAGACCGCAGGGGATTCGGCGCTCCTGCATAAAACACTGCTGAAGGGGAGAACGGAATGACGACGGCGAGCACTGCGGCACCGACGCCGCGATATTACGAGGCGGGACTGGTTGCGCTGCTGATGCTGTTCTGGGGTTGTGTCGGCCTCAACCGCGTCGGTATCGGCGCGATCTTCCCGCAGATCATCCCCGAATTCCATATGCAGAAATGGCAGGCCACGGCGTTGATCGCGGGCACTTCGGTCACTTGGGCGTTTTCGAGCTGGATCGGCGGCTGGCTCTCGGATCGCTATGGTCGGCGGCGCGTGCTGTTGCCGGCCGCCGCCTTCGTGGCGGTGATGACGGCGGCGATGGGCCTTGCGGTCGGGTTCTGGTCGATGTTCATCGTGCGCGACCTCTTGGGCGTCGGCGACGGCGTGGGTTGGTCGGTCGGCGAGTCCATCGTGGGCGATGAATCGCCACCGCATCGCCGCGGCATAAACCAGGCGATCTTCGCCGGCGGCTATACGCTGATCGGCGCCGGTGTCGGATCGATCATCATCACCCATATCACCGCGAGTCTCGGCTGGCGCTGGGCGTTTCCGATCGTCGCGGCGGGAACCGTCCCGGTGGTGCTGGCGATCGCGCTCTATATGCGCGAGCCGCCGCGGCATGTCGAACGGCATTCGATCGATTGGCGTGCGGCCCTCCGGCTATTGGCCGATCCATCGCTGTTGCGCATCACCATCATCGGCTGCGCCATGCTCACCTGGCTCGCCGTGTCGATCGCGCTCAACCACCTCTATCTCGAGGAAGTCCGGAATTTCACCGCCCGGCAGGCCGGAAACATCATTTCGGCGTGGGGATTTTCCGGGGCCGCGGGCTCGCTGGCGATCCCGTTCCTCTCCGACTTCATCGGCCGTCGCCTCGCGGTCGCACTGGCCGCGGTAGGCGCCATCATCGCCACGGCCTTCTATCTCGGCGGCGGGTACGATGCGGCAACGCTGACGGTGCTGATCGGCCTGGCCGGATTCTGCGGCTTCGGGTTGCTGCCGGTGGTGATCGCGACCTGCGTCAGCGAGCTCGTGCCGGAGGCCTTGCGCGGGACCGCACTCGGCGTCACCAATTTCTGTGCCGTGATCATCGGGACGACCGTGATGCCGATCGCGGCGGGCGTGATCGCGGATTGGTTCGGAACGGCGGTTGCGGCCTGGATTCCCGTGTTGGCGCTCGCGGTCGCGGCGGCGATGATCTTCACGGTGCGAGAAACAGCGCCGCGCGTGGTTGCGCGGAGCGCGGGGCTGTCAACGGCACTGAGCAACTAACGGCGAGAGGAGCGGAAGCGGTGGACGTCATCATCGTCGGCGGCGGCATCGGCGGCCTCACTCTCGGGCTGATGCTGCACCGCTCGGGCATCCCCTGCCGGATCTACGAGGCGGCTCCGGAAATCAGGCCGCTGGGCGTCGGCATTAACCTGCTGCCGCACGCAATGAAGGAGTTGACCGCGCTCGGCCTGGAAACGGCGCTCGCGGGGAAGGGCGTGCTCACCACCGACGCCACCTTCTTCAACCGCTTCGGTCAACTCATCTACCAGGAGCCTTTGGGGCGCGCTGCCGGCTACGACTGGCCTCAGATCTCGATCCATCGCGGCGACCTGCATCAGGTGCTGATCGACGCCTTCTGCGCCCGCGCCGGCCAAGACCATTACCAGCTCAGTTGGCAGTGCATGCGCGTCGATCAAGAAGACGGCGCGGCGGTGGCGCGCTTCCAACGCGCGGGCACCGGCGAGGAGCTGCCGGCGCAACGGGGAACGGCGGTGATCGGCTGCGACGGCATCCACTCGGTGCTCCGCAAGCAGCTCTATCCGGATGAGGGCGAGCCGATCTATTCCGGCGTCAATATGTGGCGCGGTACCGCCCCCTGGAAATCGTTTCTGTCGGGCTCCAGCATGACCCGCATCGGCTGGTTCACACATGCAAAGATGGTGATCTATCCGATCCGCCGGGAGATCGACGGCGAGCATCGCCAGCTCATCAACTGGGTGGTCGAGATCGAGACGCCAAAGTACCAGCGCTGGAATTGGAATCGGACCGCGCGGCTCGAGGACTTCATGCCGGTGATCGAGAATTGGCATTTCGATTGGCTCGACGTACCGGCGATGATCCGCAACGCCGACGTGATGTTCGAGTATCCGATGGTGGACAAGGACCCGCTGCCGCGGTGGAGCTTCGGGCGCATGACCCTGTTGGGCGATGCGGCGCATCCCATGTATCCCCGTGGCTCGAACGGCGCGGGGCAGGCGATCCTCGACGCTCGGGCGCTTGCGGAAAGTCTCGCGGCCTTGCCCGACGCTCCAGAGTCGGCACTTGCGCGCTATGAGAAGCTGCGGCTCGACGCGACCGCGGAGGTTGTGCGCACGAACCGCAGCATGCCGCCTGACGCTATCCTGGGCGAAGTTTATCGCCGTACCGGTGACAAGCCATTTCGCTCGATCGAGGATGTGATCAGCCGCGCCGAGCTGGTGGCGATCACCGACCGCTACAAGCGGATCGCGGGCTACGACAAGGAGGCGCTTGCGGGGGGTACGAGGACAGTGACTGGAGGTTGACATGGAAGGACGCAGCGCCGAGGGCCGTAACGCGGAGTTTCACGCACGTGCCAGGCGTCATCTGCTGCAGTACGGCGGCAACTTCGTGGATTTCGTGCCGGTACGCGCAGAAGGCGCATTTCTATACGACGCCGCCGGGCGCCGCGTCCTCGACTTCACCTCGGGACAGATGAGCGCGATTCTCGGCCACTGCCACCCCGAGATCGTCGCCGTCGTTCGGGACGAGATCGGCCGCCTCGACCACTTGTTCTCCTCGATGCTGAGCCCGCCGGTTTTGGAGCTTGCCGAGGGGCTCGCGCGACAGGTGCCGGACCTCCCGAAGGTGATGCTGCTTTCAACGGGCGGCGAGGCTAACGAAGCAGCGATCAAGATCGCCAAGCTGGTGACCGGCGGATGGGAAGTCGTGGGCTTCGCGCAATCCTGGCATGGAATGACCGGCGCCGCGGCATCCGCCACGTACAAGGCGGGACGCCGCGGCTATGGGCCGATGGCTGTCGGCTCCTTCGCCATTCCGGCGCCCAACGCCTATCGCCCGCGCTTCGGCGGCGTCGACTGGCGCACCGAGCTCGACGACGCCTTTTCACTGCTTGATCGCCAGAGTACCGGCAATCTCGCGGCCTTCATCGCCGAGCCAGTCTTGAGCAGCGGCGGCATCATCGAATTGCCGCAGGGCTATCTCGCGGCGCTCAAGCAGAAATGTGCCGAGCGCGGCATGCTGCTGATCCTCGATGAGGCGCAGACCGGGATGGGGCGCACGGGAACACTCTTCGCCTTCGAGCGCGACGGCGTGGTGCCAGACCTGCTGGTGCTGTCGAAGACTTTGGGGGCGGGCCTGCCGCTCTCGGCGGTCATGGTCGGGTCCGACATCGCGGACCGCTGCGATGAGCGTGGCTTCCTCTTCTACACGACGCATGTGAACGATCCGCTGCCCGCAGCCGTCGGCTGCAAGGTGCTGGAAATCGTGACGCGCGATCGCTTGTCCGAGCGCGCTGTCGGCATCGGAAAACGCCTCAAAAACGGTCTGCTGGCACTCAAGCGTCAATATCCCTGCATCGGCGACGTGCGTGGCCGCGGCTTGCTGCTTGGACTTGAATTCGAGGCGAGCGGCGATCACGCAAGTGCGCAAGCGCTCTCGGACGCGGTCACGGTTGCAGCGCTCCGCCTTGGGCTCAGTGCCAATATCGTGCGTGCCGGCGCCTCCCAGGGAGTGATGCGGATCGCGCCGCCATTGACCGTGCGCGAGGAGGAAATCGACCTCGGCCTGGCGCTGCTCGGGAAGGCGCTCGCCGAGACCGTTGGTAGCGGGTGAACGAGGACAGCCCCGCGCGATGACCGTTCAAAAGTGGCCCGACGCACCGGTCAGCGTCGAGAGCCGAGCATCATGGGTGGTCGCGGTGGCGGTCCTCGCGATCATGTCATTCGCCTTTGGTGCGCCGCTGGTGGCGGTGGTCGGCCTCAAATCGCTGGCCAGCGATCTCGGAAGCACACGCTCGGCTGCGGCGCTCGGCTATTCCTTGGCGTGGCTCGGGGCCGCGACCGGGGGTGTCGTCATGGGACCGATCGCCGAGCGCGTGGGCGTGCGTTGGACCGCGATGGGAGGCGCGGTGATGATCGGCCTTGGGCTTATCCTCTCGAGCCGCGGCGGCGCGTGGCAGCTCTGGATCGGACACGGCGTGTTTATCGGACTATTCGGCATCGCCGCCATGAACGCGCCCTTTTACGTCTATGTGACCCGCTGGTTCGACCGCCGACGTGGCACCGCCCTCGCACTCATCGCCAGCGGTCAATACATCGCCGGCGTGTTGTGGCCGCTCATCTTTCAAGAGGTGATTGTGCGGGTGGGCTGGCAGCGCGCCATGGAGGACTTTGCCTTGCTCGAGGTCGCGGTCGTGTTGCCGATAGCCGCGATCTTCCTCAAACCGCCGCCGCGGCTCGATCCGGCCAGCGGCGGACACCGGACGATAGACCGCCAACGCATGGTGCTCGGCTTGCGGTCCGCGACCGCGTTCGCGCTGATTTCGATCGCGGCCTTCCTCTGCTGCGTGCCGATGGCCATGCCGCAGGCGCATTTGGTGGCCTTCTGCGGCGATCTCGGAATCCCTCCGACCAGCGGCGCAGGGATGCTGTCCCTGGCGCTCGCAGCCGCTTTCGTGAGCCGGCAGATTTGGGGCGCGATTTCCGACCGTGTGGGCGGCCTGCGCACCGTGTTGGCGGCGTCCGCCTGTCAGGCGCTCTCCATGGTCGCATTCCTCGCGACTCGGAGCGAGGTCGGTCTATTCGCGGCCTCGGCTTTCTTCGGATTGGGCTTCAGCGGCCTCATCCCGGCCTATGTACTGGCGGTGCGCGAGCTTTTTCCGGCTTCGGAGGCTGCTTGGCGGATACCAATTTTCTTCTTGTTCGGCGCCTCGGGCATGGCGGCAGGGGGCTGGCTCGCTGGTGCGATCTATGACCATGCCGGCTATTACGCGCCCGCCTTCGCAGCGGGAATTGCCTTCAATCTCGCCAATCTCGCGATTGTCGGCCTCTTGGTGCTGCGCGACCGCGGTCCGCGCCGCCGACCGGCCTTCGCCTGACCGAAAGCTGAATTTGCTTCAAATCCGGCGATTAACCGACCGGTAACGGCGGTCGGTAATAAATCATGTACTGCCATCACTGGGGCTCCAGCGGGTGTTTGCCATGAAAACATTGCTCGCGCACGGATTTGCGGTTTCGATTGCTACATTGTTGATGGCCGGGTTGATGGCCGGCAGCGCCATTGCAGACGGTGCCGCTGACACGGTTACCGCCAATGCCGGCGCCGGCGCGAGCGCTCCACCCCACGCCGCAGCGCCCGCTCCCGCCAATCCAGGTCCCGACCGTTCCCAGCTCTCGGTCGACGAGAATGTCATCATCAACGCCGCCTGCTTTCCAATGCGCAAGCAAGGCGACTCCGCTTATGAACGCTGCGTTTCAACCCAGATCGCGGCACTCAAGGAACATCCCTCGCCCGATCGCGCGAGCCTTTCTGCCGAACGCAATCAACAGCTCGAATATGCCTGCGCTACCTTTCGGCGCCGCGGCATCGCCGCCTATAACGATTGCCTGACGCAGCAGATCGCATCCTCTGAGGCCACTACGAGCAAGTCGGAAGATGCCAGCTTCAATCCCGACCTGCAGGAGGCGGTTAAGCAGGTTGCGGAGGAGAAGCCCACGCCGACGCCGGTCGCCGCGACGACGGTCGGATCGAGCGCCTCTGCTCTGCCCAAGTGGGTCGATCACACCGAGACGAAGCCCCTCTCCGGGAAGGACCTCTTCAAGAGGGTCAGCCAATCCGTCTACATGATATTGGCAGCGAGCTCGGCCGCCGATTTTCGAGCCGGCCAAATTGCGCTCGGCTCGGGGGTGGCTGTTAGCGAGCACCTGCTGCTCACGAATTGCCACGTGGTATCCGATCGCCCCTTCCTTCACATTATTCTCGACCGTACTCCGGTGCCGGCCACTCTTGTTGGCGTTGATCGCGAGGAGGATCGCTGCGTGATCAAGGCGGAAACGATCACGCTGTCGCCTGTGCCCGGCGTCCGCTCGTTCAGCGATCTGGCCGAGGGCGAGGCGGTCTTTGCGATCGGCACCCCCATGGGGTTGAAGCATACGTTGAGCGAAGGGGTGATCTCCGGCCTGCGCCAGTCATCCAAGGTCAATATGGTGCAGACCACGGCCCCGATTTCGCCGGGATCTTCCGGCGGCGGCCTCTTCGACGAGCGTGGCAACCTTATCGGCATCACCGCCCTGAATTCCGGCGGCCGAATTCAAAACTTGAATTTTGCGATCGCCGCGTCGGACTTCTGGCGCTGACTTTTGGGCGCGCTAGCGTATTCCCGCGCGCATGAAACTCTGCACGAATTGGCGCTGAAAGATCAGGAACGCCAACAATAGCGGCGCCGAGGTCATCAAGGTGGCCGCGGTGATGATCGACCAGTGCACGCCCTGGTCCGTGCTCGAGAAGACCTGCAAACCCACGGTGAGCGGTCGCGTCGTGACCGAGTTGGTGACGATCAGCGGCCATAGAAAATTGTTCCAGTGAAAGCTCACCGAGACCAGCGCGAAGGCGACATAGACCGGCTTCGCGAGCGGCACATAGACGCGCCACAATACCGTCAATGCACCTGCACCCTCGACGCGCGCCGCGTCGTCGAGCTCGCTTGGCACCGTCTTGAAGGTCTGCCGCAGCAGAAATATGCCGAATGCCGATGCCATGTAAGGGAGCCCGATCGCGCTGATCGTGTCGAGAATACCGATCCGGCTCATGGTGGCGTAGTTCTCGACCAGCAACACGTCCGGCACCACCATGAGCTGCACCAGCACGAGCGCGAAGAGGATGTCGCGGCCGAGGAAGGCGAAGCGGGCGAATGCATATGCGGCGAGCGTGCAGAGCACGAGCTGTGCCGTCAGCACCATCATCACCAGCAAGACGGTGTTGAGGAAGTAGCGCGCGAAGGGTGCCGCTGCCCAGGCGGCGGCGAAATTCTCGAATGTGATGGGCGCCAGCGGATCGAAATGCGCCTCGTAGGCGCCGGGATGAAAAGCGGTCCAGACCGCATAGAACAACGGCAACACCCAGAGCAGCGCCAGCAGCCAAGCGGCAGCGCTCTCTATGTATCTGCCAGCTCGGTCGATCATCGATAGTGCACGCGGCGCTCGAGCAACAGGAACTGTCCGAGCGCCAATGTCGCGAGCAAGAGCAGCAGCACGATGGTAAGCGCCGCCGCATAGCCGGTGTCCCAGTATCTGAAGCCGACGTCGAAGATGTAATAGAGCAGCAGCGTGCTCGCGTTGTCGGGTCCGCCCAGGGTCATCACCACGATGTGGTCGACAAGGCGGAACGAATTGATCACGGCGTTCACCAGCACGAACAGCGTCGTCGGCATCAAAAGCGGGAAGGTGATGCGGCGAAAGAAGTACCAGCGACCCGCGCCCTCGATCGCCGCCGCCTCGCCCAAGGTGGGCGAAATCTGCTGCAGCGCCGCCAGGTAGAAGATCATGAAAAAGCCCGCTTCCTTCCAGACCGATACCGCCATCAGGCACGGCAGCACGCTCTTGCTGCTGCCGAGCCAATTGTGGCTCGGAACGCCGACGAGCCCGAGGAGCTGGTCGAGGAGCCCGTAGCCCGGCGTATAGAAGAAGAGCCAGATGTTGGCGACCGCGATCATCGGCAGCACAGTCGGCGTGAAGAAGGCGAGGCGCAGGAAGGGGCGGCCCGCGACCTTGCCGTCGACCCAGAGCGCCATCAGGATCGCAAGCCCAATCGAAAGCGGAATGGTGCCGAGCGCGTACCAGAAATTGTTTGTCAGCGCCTGCCAGAACTCGGGATCCTCGATCATGTCGCGGTAATTGCCGAGGCCCAGGAACACCGCGCCGCGATCGCCCTTGGGAGTCGAATAGAGGCTGTGCCAGAAGGTCGCGACGGTAGGGTAGTGAGTGAAAGCGGCGAGCAGCACCGCCGCCGGCAGAAGCAGCAGCCAACCTTGGACGTGCACCTGCCAGCGGCGCATGAGCTGCCGTTTCAGCGATAGGGCTTGAGCAGCCGGTCGGCTTCGCGTTGCGCGTCGCTGAGCGCTTGTTCCGGCGTCTTGGCGAGGGTCAGTGCCGCTTGCAAGCCGTCATTGAGCGCCTTGGTGACGCGTTGATTGTCATGCGTCGAGAATTCCGCCACCGCGAAGGGGAGCTGATCGCGCGCCACCGCCGCCGCCGGGAAGCTCGCGACGTAGTCCTTCATCGCCGGCGTGTCCCACGCATCGGGACGGGTCGCCACATATCCCGTCTTAATGCCCCATTCCGCTGTGCGCTCCGGCGTCGTCATGAAGCGCACGAGCTTGAGCGCCGCCTCGCGTTCGGCCGGACTTGTCTTGGCAAAGATATAAAAATTTCCGCCGCCGGTCGGTGATCCGCGCCGCTTCTTTTCCGGCAACATGGCAACGCCGAAATCGAACTTGGCATTGGACTTGACGTTGGTGAGATTGCCGGTGGTGGTCCACATGATCGCGGTCTTGCGCTCGAAGAAATCCTTGGGCGTGGTGCCCCAGTCGATCACGCCTTCGGGCATCGCCTGATCCTTGTGCGCGAGGTCGACCAGATATTGCAACGCCTCCACGACGCCGGGCTTATCGAGATAGGTCTCGGTGCCCGCGCTGTTCATCAGCATCGCGTCGTTCTGGGTCGTGAGCGCCTGGAACAACCAGTAGGGAAATCCAGAGGTCGGGATTTCGAGCCCCCATTGCGTCACGTTGCCGCTCGCGTCGCGCTTGGTGAGTTTCTTCGCATCCCGCGTCAGCTCGTCCCAATTTTGCGGCGCGTGCTCCGGATCGAGCCCGGCTTCCTTGAAGGCTTCCTTGTTCCAGAACATGACGATGGTCGAGCGCTGGAACGGAATGCCCCAGGTCTTGCCGCCGGTCTGGCTGTTCGCCATGAAGGCGGGATAGAAACCCGCCAGCCACTTCTGATCGTCGCTGGAAAGCGCGTCGTCGAAGGGGATGATCGCCTTCTCATCGATCAGGGTGAACATGTCGGTCGACAGAAGCACTGCAAGCTGCGGCGGCGTGCCGCCTTTGACGGCGGTAAGCGCTTTCGCGATGGTGTCTTGATAGGTTCCGGTATAGATCGCCTGCACCTTGATGTCGGGATTCGCCTTCTCGAAGTCCGCGACCATGCCGTCGATGATCTTGGTGATAGGGCCGCCGACCGCCACTGGATAATAAAAGGAGATGTCAGTCGCGCCCGCGGGCTCGGCGGCAAGACCGAGCAAAAGCACGGCAAAGAGGCCGGCGGCGCCGGACAGGCGTCGAAGCATCGAAATTCCCCACATGATCTGCCCCTCCTTATCTTGGGTTTGTTGGCACTAAATCGCGAGCCCGAGTCGATTAGCGGCGCCAAGCATGGCACCGGCGAGATCGTCGCGCCGATTGCCGCTCTCTCCCTCGAAGACATGCGCATCCTCCGGTCGCCAGGAGACGCGGATGGTGTCGCCCGGTACAGCCGCAAGCCGTCCGCCGGCGCGCGCGGTGATTCGCTCGGAACCGATCGCCGCCGTCACCAGCGTATCGGCGCCCAGATACTCGATCGCGTCGACCCGGGCGGGAATGCCCGTCTCGCCGATCGCGACCGCCTCTGGTCGTACGCCGAGAACCAACCCCGCGCCCGAATGGCGCAACAGCGCCGGTCCATCGCTGCCGGCGACGACCGCCCCGCCGCCGGTATCCTCGAGCTTGAGCGTATTCATCGGCGGAGTTCCGATAAAGCGCGCGGCGAACAGCGTGGAGGGGCGTTCATAAAGTTCGTGCGGCGCGCCGTTTTGCTCGATTTTACCGGCGCGCAGCAGCACCACCTGATCGGCCATGGTCATTGCCTCGGTCTGGTCGTGCGTCACATAGACCATGGTGATGCCGAGCTGTTGCTGCAGTGCGCGGATTTCGTGCCGCATTTCGGCGCGCAATTGCGCGTCGAGGTTGGAGAGCGGCTCGTCCATCAAGCAGACCGGCGCTTGCGAAATCAATGCCCGGCCGAGTGCGACGCGTTGTTGTTGCCCGCCCGAGAGCTGCGCCGGCCGCCGTTCCAAGAGCGCGTCGAGCCCGAGGAGGCCCGCTACTCGCTTGAGGCGCCGTTCGCGCTCCGTGCGCGGCACGCGGCGTACCTTCAATCCAAACAGAATATTCTCGGCAACGCTCAGATGCGGGAACAGTGCGTAGGACTGGAACACCATGGCGATGCCGCGACGGGCGGGCGGCAAATGAGTCACATCGCGACCGCCGATCATGATCCGCCCGGAACTTGCAGTCTCGAGGCCGGCAATCAGACGGAGCGTCGTCGATTTCCCGCAACCCGAAGGGCCCAGCAGCACGAGCAGCCGTCCTTCGGCCGCATCAAAGGATACGTTCTCCACCGCGGGCAGCGTGCCCCAGAAGCGGCTGACGCGCTCGAGAGAGATGGCGGACACCCAGGCCTCGGTCTTGTCGATGGGAGGGCGCTCAGGCGAGGGCGGGACCCTGGCACGCCCATGTTACGGGCGCGTGACGCGCATGATCAAGCGACTCCATGTCGTAGTATCCAGCCGAGGCTCCGCCCGCCCACAGGGGTACTGCACCGAAAAAACTGTCCGAGGGCCGGCGTTACTCTTTTGGGTGGCGCTCTAATTCAATCGGCTGGCCAATTAGCGATTGCGCCTGACCGATCTCTCAAGTATCGCTTAAATAGAGGGAAAACGACTTGCGTTCGGTCTTGCCCTTAGCATGGGGAAGCGGCGTCTCCGGTGAGGGGTCGGTGTTCGAATTCGGGGGCGGGGGATGGAGCGGCAACGAGTTGAGCATTTGGGACGGCGCCTTAAGGCGGGACTCATTGCTTCGCTAATCGCGCTTTCCGCCATCGCCGCGGGCAACGCGCTCGCTCAGGCGCCCGATGCAGGCGGACTCGGCCCGGCGAGCCTGCGTCCGCTGCCGACGCCCACGCCGCCGGGTGGATTCGACTTCAGCATCGAGTCGACGCGACCGTCACCGGTGCCGCGCGCGGTCGAGGAGCTGCGCTTCGAGTTGCGTGGGATCACGATCGTCGGCGCCAAGGCGCTCACGGATGCCGAACTGCAAGCGATCTATAATCCCTATATCGGCAAGCAAATCGGGTTCAGCGATCTACTCAACATCGCCTCCGCGATCGAAGCGGCCTACCGCGACAAGGGCTATGCGATCGTGCGCGCCTACGTGCCGCCGCAGCGCGTGGGCAACGGCATCTTCACGATCAATGTGGTCGAAGGCTACGTGAACGCGATCGCGATCGACGGCGGCGACGCGGGTGTGCGCGATTTGGTGACCGCCTATACCGCGCCTATCACCGCCGCCCGGCCGCTCGAAATTGGGAGTGTCGAGCGCGGGCTGCTGCTGTCCAACGATCTTCCGGGCGTGCAGGCCTCGGCCCTGCTGCGTCCCTCGCCGGATCAACCCGGCGCCAGCGACATGGTGGTGACGGTCAATCAGACGCCGCTCACAGGCGGGCTCAACTTCGACAATCGCGGCTCACCCTTCACCGACCTTTGGACGATCGGCGGCGATGTGGAGTGGAACTCGCCCACGGGATCGGCCGACCAGTTTTACGGCAACGTGCAGATGGCGCCCGATCCGAGCGAGCGCATCGAAGGAACCGTCAGGTACCAGCATCCGCTCGGCACCAACGGGCTAACGGCGAGCGTCTACACGACCGTGTCTAATGGCGCGCCCGTCGGGGTCGCCAATGGAATCAGCGTCACGACCAACAGTATCGCGGTCGGCCCGCGCCTTAGCTACCCGATCATACGCTCGCGCAATGAAACCCTTAACATCGAGGGCGGCTGGACCTACCAGGATGCGACGGTAAACGCGGCGGGGATGCAGTTCAGTCACGATCACTGGAACGTGCTCGACGTGGGAGCCACATATTCCCAAAACGGGTTCTGGGAGGGCAATACCACGGGGGTGATCGATATCGCACAGGGCCTGCAGATTTTTGGCGCGACGGAAAATGATTCGCCCTCGCTCTCCCGCATCGGGGCACACACCGATTTCACCAAGATCACGTTCACGCTTAAGCGGGCGCAGTTACTGTGGGGGCCGATAAGTGCGTTCGTCTGGCTGCAGGGACAATGGTCACCTGTTCCGCTTGTGGTAGGCGAGCAGATTACTTTCGGGGGATATGAAATCGGGCGCGGTTATTGGCCGAGTGCTCTCAGCGGTGACAGCGGCGTCGGCGGCTCAGGCGAGTTGCGCTACGACCACCAGTTTACCGATTCCTTCATCCAGACGGTGCAGCCCTACATTTTCTTCGATACCGGCAAGATATGGAATCATATCGGCAATACGCCGAATCAAGCGGTCGCATCGACCGGTGTCGGTGTTCGCCTGTCGCTGCCGCTGAACATAACGGGGGATGTCGAATTTGCCTCGATGCTGCTGGGCGTTCCCGGCAGCAACAATGGCGAGCGCACAAACAGGGTGCTGGTGAGCGGTGCCATCCGATTTTGAATCCAATGCGCTAGTTACTACATTATTGGAATCCCCGTAATTTAGAATACACTACCCCTCCGAGAACCGCGTCGGCAGTCCGCCGCGGGCGCACCGGATTTTGCGACCGCAGGTGCGATGGCGAGCAGCGGGGGGCGGGGCGATGCAATAATCCCAACGTGACCGGGGAGTCATAAGCCCAAATGAAGTTCCACTGTTCAGGCACTTCTATCGGCGCAATAGAGGCCTCTCCGTGTAGCCGACCGCAGTGACGCCCGTCCTCGCGAACCCGCCGTCAACGTAACCATTCCGTAGTACCGCGCAGGCGACCCGAACTATTGGTGCTTTAGTTCGATTTAAAAGTAAATATTGTTGCGAGTGAACCCAAAAGGGCTGGATCGTCGCAACATCCCGACGAAAGGGTAATTCCTCTGCCCTAGCGGTGGTGCTGCTGCTTCAGTAATATCAATGCGGCGCCTAGCGAATAGTAGGCGGAGACCTTCGTGTGCGGGATTTGCTTGGTCTAATGTCTACTCTACAGGGCGTTGAATTGCTCAATACTCCAGGAGTGGTAGATGGCACGCCGCACTAGGAAATTGTGGCGCGATGGGTTGTTGGCGTCGACGGCGGTGTTGGCGAGTGGGGTTGTGTGTTTGGGGAGTGCGGAAGGTCAGGTTAGGGGATTAACGGTAGAGGCGGGTCAGGCGTCGGTATCGATGCCGTCTGGGACGAAGACGGTGATCACGCAGAGCACGTCGAAGGCGATTTTGAACTGGCAGAGTTTTTCGATTGCGGGTGGGACGAGCGTGCAGTTTGTGCAGCCGTCTTCGGGGTCGATTGCGCTGAACCGGGTGACGGGCGGAGGGGTGAGCAGCATCCAGGGCCAGTTGTTGGCGAACGGTCAGGTTTGGCTTGTGAACCCGAACGGGGTGTTTTTTGGGCCGGGATCGCAGGTTGACGTGGCGGGGTTGATTGCGACGACGGCGGACGTGAAGGACGGGGACTTTCTATCGGGGCATTACACATTTGGGACGGCGTCGCCGAATGCGAATGCGAGCGTGGTGAACGCGGGGCGGATCTCGGTTGCGTCTGGTGGGACGGCGGCGCTGGTGGGGGCCCGGGTCGACAATTCGGGACTGATTGAGGCGGACTTTGGGACGGTTGTATTGGCGGGCGGGAAGACGTTTGCGGTGGACTTTGCGGGCGACAAGCTGCTGTCGTTTGCGGTGACGGGTGCGGTGGATCAGGCGCCGGTGAATGGGGAAGGCGCGGCGGCGCTGGTGACGAACGAGGGGACGCTGCGGTCGAGCGGGGGGACGGTGCTGCTGACGGCGCGCGCGGCGAAGAACATCGTGGACAACGTGATCAACAGCACGGGGATCGTGGAGGCGAGGAGCGCGCGCTCGGTGAATGGGGAGATCGTCTTCGACGGCGGGGATGGGGGTGTATCGGTCTCCGGGAGTGTGGACGCGTCGGGGCGGGGTGCGGGGGAGACGGGCGGGAGTGTGCAGGTGCTGGGCGGGACGGTGTCGCTGTCGGGGACTGCGCGGATCGATGTGTCGGGGGATCAGGGCGGGGGAACGGTGCTGGTGGGGGGCAACTTCCACGGCAGCGGGCCGCAGGCGAATGCGCTGACGACGACGATTTCGGCGGGCGTGGTGATCGCGGCGGACGCGATCACGGCGGGGTCCGGCGGCCAGGTGGCGGTGTGGTCGGACCAGCAGACGGAGATGGACGGCACGATCACGGCGCGGGGCGGCGCGACGGGCGGCAACGGCGGCTTCATCGAGACCTCGAGCCGCGGCAATCTCGCGATCGGCTCCAGCGCGAGTGTCAACGCCGGCGCGCCCAACGGCACCCCCGGTACCTGGCTCCTCGATCCGTCCAATCTCACCATCGCCACCACCACCGGCGTCGATACGGTCGTCAACACCGTCATCACCGGCGCTCTCGCCAATCAAAATGTGCTGATCGATACCACCAATGACGGACAAAACGGAACCGGCGACATTGTCGTCAATGCGACTTTAACTTACTCGAGCGGACATTCCCTCTCGTTGGTCGCGGTCGGCAGCATTAACGTTGGCGCCTCCATTACCAACAGCGGTGGCGGGGCCATCAATCTGGTGGCGGGTTGGGATGGGGTCACCGGACTGACCAACACCGGTGGCGTCGTCTTCAACCCCGCCAATACCACAGTCCCCGGCACGCCCGGCTCCATCAATATTGCGGCGATCGAGGGCGGCACCCCCGGAACCACGTTCGGCAGCACGGCCACGGCAAGTGGCGGCGGAAACATCGTCATCACCGCACTGGTCGCCAGCACCAGCGGTGCCGTTACGTTGCTTGGGAACAATGTCACCGACAGTCAGGGGATCACAGCACATGGCGGACTGAATATTGAGGCGGTCAGCGGCGTATCCATAGCCGGATCCATCAGCGCCGGCGGGTTTATGGACGGGTCGGGCGGCTCGATCAACGGCGGCAATGTCTCGATCACCGCCAATGGCGACATCACGCTCGACAGCGGCAATGGCAGCGGCGTCAGTAACGCGATTGTCGCTAGCGGCGGTGCCGCTTCGGTGACATCGACGACCAACGCCGGAAGCGGCGGCTCGGTAACGATCATCAGCACGCAGGGTTCTCTGGTGATCGACGGTGCCATCACCACGCGCGGCGGCGACGTTACCCTCTCGGGCACCGGGATCGGTGGGAATGCCGGCAATGTCACGCTCTCCGGCACCAACATTTCGATCGCCCCCACCACCGGCGACAATTCGATCAATGCGCGCGGCGGCAGGAACAGCGTCGGCGGCAGTGCGGGCAACGCCGGGGCCGTCTCGCTAACCGCAACCTCTGGCTCGATCTCCATTGGCGTCAGTACCGGCGATCTCGCGGTCAACGACGAGGGCGGCGATGCGACGGTGAGCGGCAAGGGCGGCAACGCCGGGGGAGTTACCATTTCCGCCCCGGGATCGGTGACTATCGGCGCGAGCGCGGGCGATCCATCGATCGCCACGCGCGGCGGCCTGGCCAACACCGGCAACGGCGGCAACGGCGCTTCAATTACGATCACCGGTGGGAGCATCGTCATCGACGGCGCGGTCGTGAGCCTTGGCGGAGATGCGCTGTTGGGTACCTTCGGCGGCAGCGGCGGCACTGCCGGTCCAATCAGCTTGACCGCAACGACCGGGGACATCTCGATCGGGGTGAGCCAGGTCACCACCGTCAATTCGACGGGCACCGAAATTTCCTACATCAGCTTGATTGCTAGAGGCGGCGACACCGATGGAACCGCCGGCGGCGGCAGCGGTGCCGCGATAACCCTGAGCGCGCCCAACGGCTCGATCACCGCCGGCGCCAATATCACCGCGAATACAAGCAACGGCTCAATCACAAACAGTGGCACGGTGACCACGACCGACGGTGCCGCGGTGGATTCACGCGGCGGCAACGACGGTTCGAACGGTGCGGCTGGAGGTCAAGGGGGTGCCGCCGCTGCCATTTCGGTCAGTGCCGGCGGCGACGTGACGCTCGGTACGGTAAATGTGGATCAGAACGCGGCGCTCAACTCTCCCGTGATCGCCAATGGTGGCAGCGCGCAGGGCGGCGGGTCCGGCGGGACAGCCGGTATTGGCGGCAACGCCGCGCCGATCAGCATCAGCGGCGCGAACTTGACTCTTGCCAGCGTCTTCGCGCGCGGTGGGAGCTCCGCGACCGGCGCCGATACGGTCGGTGCTGGCGGGAACATAATATTGTCGACGACGGGCAGCTCGGGGACCGTGACGCTCGAGGCCCTGACGCCGCCCGCCAATCCGCAGACCCTACCGACCGCGACCGTTTCCGCACGCGCTGGGTTCGCGGCAAGCAATCCCGTCGTGGGCTCACTACAGCGGGGACCCGCCGGCAATGTCACGATCGACGGCGACGTGATTTCCGAGGGCGGGGCCGGGACCGTGCTCGGTCTTTCGGCGATCGGCACGCCTGGCGGCAGCATCAACGTCAGCGGAAGCATCACGTCGGGCAGTAGTCAGGAGGGCCTGCGCCTCTCGGCCACTTCGGGCGCGATTACCATCGCCGGCGATGTGAGTCTCGGTACCGGAGTATTGGACCTCTCGTTCCAAACGACGGGATCGATCACCGTGAACGGGATAGTCACAGCGGGTGGGCTGAACACCGGTAACGGAAACTACGCGATTTCATTCCTGAACGGCGGCACCATCGCCGACCCCAACTTCACCAATGGTGGTGGTGAAACGTTCTCGGGATTCTTCGATTTCCCGGCCGGCGTCACCTTGGGCGCTCTCACACTCGCGGGGGTCACGCTTATCGACGGCGAAACGGGCGGAGTGACACTCGGCACGGTCAATCAAGGCGACAACGTATTCGGAGTGATCGGCGACTCCCTGACCTTCAATGGCGCCTGGACTGGAACAGGTGAGCGATTCGTCTCACCGTTCTCCGAACTCACAATGGGTCTTGCGGGCGCCCTGGGTCAGTGGCAGCTCACGACCGCCGACCTCAACGCTCTGCAAGATGACGCACCATCGCAAGTGTACATCGGCCTCCCGTTCGGCACCGGATTTAGCTCGCCCTTCATTACTCCCACGCCGATGACGGCAAATTCCTTCACCTTCAACGCGCCATTGTTCCTGATCGCGAGCTCCATCACCATCAACGGAACCATCACTAAGAGCAGCGGTAGCCTCACATTGCTGGCGGTGAATGGCACGCTCGAGGCACTGAGTTCGGCCGGCCCGATAAGTGGCAGCGTCGATCTTGCCACCGGCACCGGACCGCTCGAGGTTGTCGCAAGCAGCGCGATCTTCGACGGCGTCGTCAACGGCCAGAGCGGCGACGCAGCCGCTGGTCAGACGATGCTGCTGAACACCGGGTTCAGTTTGCCGGTGGGTCAGGGTCCCTACACGGTTAACGGTTGTACCTTCGCTCCGGTCGTATGTACCTCCGGTCCAACGCCCACGCCCACACCGACCCCAACACCCACGCCGACCCCGACACCCACGCCGACCCCGACACCCACGCCGACCCCGACACCCACGCCGACCCCGACACCCACGCCGACCCCGACACCCACGCCGACCCCAACACCCGCGCCGACCCCAACACCCACGCCGACCCCAACACCCACGCCGACCCCAACACCAACACCGACACCAGCGCCTACACCTACACCCACACCGGCGCCAACCCCAACGCCGACGCCAACCCCAACGCCACCAAGTCAGGCGGTCACGGAGGGAGGCACTGCGGCCGCGGTCAGTTCCCTCATTAACACCACAACTAACAACAACACGACCAACCCCACCTCGCCCAACCAAAGCGGCAGCACAGCCGAGGCCCTCGGAGCCACGTTAACCATAATTCCGCCGCCCACCACCAACAGCGCCACGGGCGCCGTCGCGGCGACCACAGGGACAGGCAGTGGCGGAAGCTCTTCGGTTGCCGACGAAGCCGCAGGCTATGTTGTCGTGAGTTCCAATAGCGGCCCGGTGACCCAGCAGCAGCCGCAATCGCAGGGTAATTCCAGGCTCGTTTTCCCGAATTTCCCAAATCTTCACTTGGAGCAAAACTCGGGGTTAGGGGGTGGTACGAGCGGACGTGGCGAAATTCCAGATCCGCCGTCACTTTAGATGGGATTGACGGGAGCGCCGACCCCTGTGATCCCCATCACAGCCACAATCTCACGGCCTCAGCAAAGTCATTGCTCCCTACCTGCTTCGGCAGCAAAATAATGGCGTAGGCGGCGCTGACGACAGTAACGGGCGAACCCGCCGAATCACCGTCTTTAGTGTTGGAGTGCTGATCATGATTGCGCATGCGGTTTGGGTCCGGGCTGCGCTGCTGCTGGGGGTCGCGGGGGTGTTGGGTGTCTGGGCACCCGCCGCGTCGTACGCGGCGCCGACGCCGACCACCGCAGGCGAAGCATGCAAAGCCGTCGCGCGTCCGGGACCGCCTCCGCTTCCGACCATGCCACCACCGTTGGACATCTTCTGCGGTAGCGCCACGTCGCCGGTTGGGGCGGTGTGGATCGACGGGCTGCCGGGCGGCACAGTGGAGCAAGGGCCGGGACGTCAGGCGGCAATCGAGGAAGTGGCAAAGCGGACCCTCGAGGGCCAGAGCATCGCGCGGCGCATGAATTGCGGTCCCGCTCAGCCGCTGGGCGGCGATCCCGGCGTCTTGCTCTATTCCTGCACGCTCAAAGAGCAGGGCTGGCCGCAGATAGTGCTTCGGGTGGGCAGCGGCAACCTGCTGCTCCAGGCCGAGGGGTTGCCGTCGCTGCTCACCACCATGGGGCAGGCGATCGACCAGGCCGCGGGAAGGCCGGCGATCACCGGCGCGGCGGCGAAGGCGCTCGCCGATGAAGCTGCCAAACAGTCTGCAAGCGGCACGATCGATGCGGGCGCCGTCGCGAAGTACCAGGAGTACATGCGTCTCGGCCGGCTTTATAACAGTGTGCGCAATTACCCGGCCTCGGAAGATGCCTTCCGCAAGGCGCTGGATCTCCAGACCGGCGCTTTCGGCAAGGAGGGTCCGGGGGCGGGCGAGGTCGAGATCGAGCTGGCGCTGGCGGTGAGCCATCAGGGACGCTTTGCCGAAGCCGATGCTCTCTTCAAGCGCGCGGAGCCGGCGCTCAACCGCGCGGGCGGTCCCATGCTGGCGCGCCTCTATGCCTATCTCGCCATCGATTCCGAAAATCAGGGCAATTACCGCGACGCCATCGGCTATGCGCGGCAGGCGGCGGCCTTGCGGCGCGAACAGGTGGCGCCCAGCTCCGGTGTGCCCGCCGACATCACGGCCGCCGACCCGCACGTCGCCGCCAATGGCGAGCTCGTGCACAGCCTGCTGATCGAGAGCGACATCAACCGCAAGCTCGGTCATCTCGCCGATGCCGAGGCCGAGGTTGGCGAAGCGCTGCAGCTGATGGGGCAGGTGCGCGGGTTGCCGCTCTGGTGGCGCCCCGAGGCGATGATCATACTTGGCCAAGTCGAGGCGGACGACCACCGCGGAGGCATTGCCGAGACCAACTTGAAGCGCGGCGTCGATCTGGACCTGCGCTTCTTCGGCAAGGCGGCGCCCACCGCAACGGCATACATGGCGCTCGCGCGTTATTACTCGGACTCCGGCGCCGACCGGCAAGCGGTCGATACTTTCCGCCTCGCGTTGGAGATATTGCGTAACGACGACACGGCGCGCGCGCAGGTGAGTGCGGACGACATCGGACCATTTCTGAAATCGGCGTCCGTGCTCAGCACGCGCGACGCGGCTCAGCGCAAACGCCTCGGCGACGAGATGTTCGAGGCTGTTCAGCTCATGCGCTCGAGCGTCGCCGACCAGGCGGTCGCGAACGCCTCGGCGCGTCTCGCGGCTGGCAATCCCGAAGTCGCGAGCCTGATCCGAGATGAGCAGGAGGCGGAGCGTGCGCGAGATACGGCCCGGCTGCAGCTCGCGGTCGAGCAGGCAAAACCGCGCGAGGAACGCGGGCGCGTGATCGAGGAGGGACTGCAGAAGGACATCGACACCGCGACGGCCCGCGTTCAGACGTTGCAGGATCAACTCCGCCAGCGCTTTCCTGCCTATGCCAATTTTGCCGAGCCGACGCCGGTCGAGTTGCAGGCGCTGCAAGGCAAGCTCGATGCCGACGAGGCGCTGATCGTCTACGTGATCGGGCGTTCCGCCGGCTATGCGATGGTGGTGCGCCGCGACAAGGTGACCGCGCGTGCCCTCGACACGAATGCAGGGCAACTCGCGCAAGACGTGGCGCAGTTGCGCAAGGCCTTCCTGCCGCGACTGGGGGCGCTGCCGGAATTCGACTTGCGCGCGTCCTACGCCCTCTATCAAAAATTGATGGCGCCGCTCGAGAATGATCTCAACGGAGCGAAGCATCTGATCGTCGCGCCGGCAGGAGCATTGGCAAGCCTGCCGACGGGCCTGTTGGTGACGGCGCCTCCGGGGAGCAAATCGTACCAGGACGCGGCTTGGCTGCTGCGTCGAGTGGCGATAAGCGAAGTTCCCTCGGCGCGCGCCTTCCTGGAGTTGCGGCTCGCGCGGGCCGCCGCGAAGCCCGCGCCGCGGCCGTTCCTCGGTGTCGGGAATCCAAGCTTTACCGGACGCCCCGGCGAGGACGCGGCGTTGGTGAGCCTTGCTGCGAGCTGCCGCCTCGGCGCGCCGGTCCCGCAGGCGCTCATTCGCGCGTTGGCGCCACTGCCCGAAACGGCCGAAGAGGTGCGCCGCGTCGGTCAGCGCCTGGGAGCCGACCAAAATTCGCTGTTGCTGGGGGCGTCCGCGACAGAAGCCAATCTGCTCCGCCAGCCGCTCAATCAGTACAACGTACTCTATTTCGCAACGCACGGGTTGCTGCCGTCGGAGCTCAACTGCAATGGCGAACCAGGTCTCGCGCTCTCCCCCGGCAGCGGCCAAAGCACGAGTGACGACGGTCTCCTCGAGGCGAGCGAGATCGCGGGACTTCATCTCAATGCCGACCTGGTGGTCCTCTCGGCCTGCAACACGGCGGCGGGCGGCGATCCCGGCGGTGGAGAGGCGTTGCAAGGTCTTGCGGACGCGTTCTTCCATGCCGGTGCGCGGCGACTGTTGGTCAGCCATTGGGAGGTCTCGTCGACCGCCACCGTGCAACTCATGACTGGGGTCTTCGACCATGCAGGGGCCGGATCCAGCAATGGACTTGCGGAGTCGCTTCGGGAAGCGCAGCTTTCACTCGTGGGATCGCCTGCCACGGCGCACCCTTTCTATTGGGCGGCATTTACCGTAATGGGCGACGGCGGCCGCAGCGGGGCCGGGACGGTGGCAAGCAACTAGCGGGGGCCTTGGAGAGTGCGATGCGGCGAATGTTGGGAATCGCAGGAATTGCATTACTGGCCGCGGGTACAGCCCCCGCGCTCGCGGGGCAGCTCGTGGTCCTGGAAACGCGCGGAACAGACCTCAAGCAGGGCCAGACCATCGACGATACCAAGCCACTCACTCTGAAAGAGGGTGAGCAGGTGACCCTAGTCGCCGATGACGGGTCGGTGGTGACGCTCCGTGGGCCTTTCGACCAAACACCTTCCTCGAACGCCGGCGGCGGGGGTGCCGTATTGGCCCTCGACGCGCTCACGACCCGGACCTCGCAGCGCAATGTGGCGGGCGTCGTGCGCGACGCCGCGGTCGATGTTCACCTGCCGAGCCCGTGGCTCGTTGATGTGAGTCACCCGGGCGCCGGCTGCATTAAGGATGGAGAGCGTCCGGTGTTCTGGCGCGCGAGCGCCGATGGCGGGACGCTCACGATCATGCCGTCCGATCGTAGTTGGCGCGCCGAGGCACCGTGGCCCAAGGGCAGCTCGACCTTGCAGGCGCCTGATTATTTTCCCGTGCGCGACGGCCGCACCTACCTCGCGAGTTTTGGCGGCAATCCCGTCGCGGTGACCATCAATGTTCTTCCGCCGGCGCTCGGCAATGCACGGATGCAGGCCGCATGGATGATCGAAAAGGGCTGCGTCGCCCAGGCCGAAGCGCTGATCAAGACGGTACAGTGAGGCGGCGCTCGGCGCGTACGCTCGTTGGCGCCAATGCGCATCGGCTGGATTGAACTCAAACGCGCGCTCCTGCCGGTAGTCGTGGCAGTCGTGGCCGCGGCGGTCACAACCGTCGCCGTCGATTCCCTTCGGTTCTTGCAAAGTGCCGACCGCTTCGTGCGCGACGTGGAATTGTCGTGGCTGGCGCCGCGGCAGCCGCAGAGCACCGACATTGTCATCGTCGGAATCCAGGAATCGACGCTGGCTCAATTCAAGTATCGCTCGCCGGTCGACCGCCGCTTCCTCGCAAATCTCCTGCATACCCTCGATTCCTACAAGCCGCGCGTCATCGGCCTTGACGTGTTGTTCGACCAGCCGACCGAGCCGGACAAGGATGAGGAACTGAAGCAGGTGATGAGAAATCTCACCACGCCGCTGGTGGTGAGCTACGACGACATTCCCGAGGACGTGACTCCGCAGCAGAAGGCCTTTCTCGACGACTTCGTACCGCCGGACGATCGCGTGCTCGCCGACATCGGCACCGACCCGTTCGACGGCACGGTGCGTTGGATGGTCGCAGGCAAGCAAATCGGAGACGGCAGCTACATGCCGGGCTTTGCTCGCGGTGTGCTGGAGCGAATCGGCATCGAATCCTTTCCGGCAAAGGACCAGATTGCGTGGCGAGGCCGCGAGAGCGACAGCGTCGAGCCGTTCCGGGAATATCCGGCGCAAATGGTCGCGAAGTTGCCCGCGAAGTTCTTCACCGGGAAGATTGTCCTGATCGGCGCCGACCTAAGTCTCACCGATCGTCATCGCACGCCCTTTGCCGCGCTTTACGAGGGTAACCGCGGAATTCTGCCCGGCATCGTCATTCATGCCCACTCGGTCGATCAGGTGCTGAGCAGCCGACGCCCGCCCGGCATCGGAGCGTTCGGCGATTTCCTCCTGGCGATCACGCTGGCGGCGCTGGGTGCGGCGCTCGGCATCACCAAGATCGAAATTCACTGGCGCACCGCCCTTGGTCTTGTCCTCGCCGCGTCTTGGTGGGCGGCCGGGGGCGCGATCTACCATTTTTTCGGGGTAATGGTTGGGCTCGTGACACCAAGCCTTTCGCTGGCGATCGCCATGTGGGGTACGGAGGCGCTCACCGGGCGCGAAGCGCGGCAACAAAGGGAATTCATCCAAGGTGTATTCTCGCGCTACGTCTCGCCGAAGGTCGTCAACGAGCTGATGCGCGATCCCGCGAAACTCTCGCTCGGCGGCGAGCGACGCGTCGTGAGCCTGTTGTTCACCGACGTGGCCAGCTTCACGACCATGTCGGAGGCGATCGATTCGCATCAGCTCGTCTTGATTCTCAATCAATACTTCGACGGCGTCTGCGAGGTGATCCGCAGACACGACGGCACCTTCGCCAAGTTCATCGGCGACGCCGTTTTCGCGTTTTTCAACGCTCCGACCGAACAGGCCGATCACGCCGAGCGGGCGGTGTTGTGCGCGCTCGACATCGATCGGTTCGCGGAGAAGTTTCGCGCCGAGCAGAATGCCAATGGCGTGCCGTTCGGCGTTACCCGCATCGGTATCCATACCGGCCCCGCGATGATCGGCAATTTCGGAGCGGAAACCAACGTGGACTACACCGCGCTCGGCGATTCCGTGAACACGGCGGCGCGGCTCGAGGGCCTCAACAAGTTCTTCGGAACGCACATTTGCGTGAGCCAGGCCGCGCGCGAGGCGTCTCCAGGCGTGCCTTTCCGGCCGCTCGGTCTGGTGGTCGTCAAGGGCAAGACAACGGCGCTCGGCGTTTATGAGCCGCTGACCGAGGAGCGCGACCGCACGGATTACATCGCGCGCTATCGCGAGGCCTATCGGCATTTGGAAGCCGGCGCCCAGGACGCGGACGAGCTCTTCGAGGCGCTCGCCGTGGAAAATCCCTATGACGGCGCGGTTCAAGCGCACTTGGATCGTCTGCGCGCGGGAACGCGCAGCGTCGAAATCGCGATGACGGAGAAGTAGGCCGCTTCGTCGCTATTGCTGCGCCGGCCAGAAATCGTCGCCGTTTCGCCGTTCCTGCTGGCGGAATGCCCGGATTTGTTCGGGAGTGATGGTCCCGGTGTGGGCGGTGTCGATCTTGTCGAAGCGGCTGCGCAACATCTGATTGAGTTGATCCGGACTCAGACTTTGCAGCCGATCGAGACGCGTCTTCGTCTGCATCAATCGCTGGCGTTGTTCGTCGGTCAGATCAGCGCGCGCCAGACGCTGGTCCACCCTCGCCATCATGTGGTGCATCTGCTCGATCTGCGCCGCCTTGAATTGCTCGAATGTCATGGGTCCGCTCGGCCCGTGCGTTCCCTGGGCAAACGCCGAGGCGGCGAGAATCAGGATTACGGTGGCGGCAAGGGCGGTGGCGGACAGGTAATCGCGCAATCGAATCACGGGGCAACCTCTCGCAGGAAGATGTCTCTGCGTTATAGGCACCGCCGACGCGCTACGTCCCCATGTTACTTCGGCCCTCGCCCTAGCTCCCGGCGTATCTCGGCCGCAGTTGCGAGCGTGCCGCCGACCTGCTCGATTGCTTGCCGCGCGCGCTCAACCCAGTCGAGATTGCCGTGCTCGCTGCCGTGCGGAGCGTCTTCGAGCCCGACGCGCACATGCCCACCCGCTGCAATCGCGTCGGGGATCAACGGCAGGATATCGACGCCGAGCCCGCCGATCATCCACGGCGCGAGTGGTGCTTCGCGCTCAAGCAGTCTAACGAGACCAGGCAGTGCCCATGACTGCGGCGGAAAACCGAAGGTGAAGAGGTCGGAGAACATGAGTCGGTAGATCGGTTGCGGAGTGTCCGCATAGCGACGGTGAAGCGCGGCGCCGAGACGCACGAAACCAGGTTCATAGCATGCATAGGCCGGGTGAAGGCGGTGGCGCTCCGCGAGCACAAGTCCGTGCCGCACGTGGCTTTCCGGGTTAAGGTAAACAAATCCTTCCCGATCTGCCGAAATGCCGGCGCTGAGCGTCAGGTTAACAGAACCTGGATCGACCACCGCCCACTCGATGAGCCCGCGCCGCGCGAGAGCTTCGACTGCCGCGAACCGCTCTAAGGGTGTGCCGGCGCCCGGCCTATCCGCGGAGCCTGCAAACGGTATCGTCGGGTACACCACCGCGTCGACCGCCGCGCGGATGCCTTCGATGATCGCGGCATAGAGGTCGGGATCGTCTCTCTGGCGGCCGCTCGCCGCATCATAGGCGTGAACGTGAATGATCGCCGCTCCTGCGCGCGCGCAGGCGATCCCTTCCGCGACGATCTCCTCGACAGTGATCGGTATGCGCGGTTGTATCGCCCGCGTCCAGGGGCCGTTGAGCGCCACTTCAAGCCATACTTTTTGTTCCGTCATCGGTCTCCCCGGGATTCACGTGAAGGTAAGCAATAACGCGCTAGCCTCGACAGTTCGGCTACGCCTGCGTGTCGGGCTGCGGACGCGCCGAACCTGGGATTGATCGAGGCATGCGACGCATCCTCACCATCGACGGTGGCGGCATCAAGGGCGTATTTCCCGCCGCCTTTCTGACGACGCTGGAGCAGCGGCTCGCTTGCCCGGTCGCGGATTATTTCGATTTGATCGCCGGCACGTCCACCGGCGGAATCATCGCGATCGGCCTTGGTCTCGGACTCGGCGCCGAAGAGGTACTGGCGCTCTACAAGGATCATGGCGAGCGTATCTTTCCGCGGCGGCGCCTGCTGCGGCTGCTGAGCCTGGTTCGGGCGAAATACGATTACCAACCGCTGCGCGAGGCCTTGGTGACGGCTTTCGGCGACCGGCGACTGGGTGAAAGCCGCAATCGATTGTTGATCCCCTCGCTCAATCTCGCCGCGGAGCGAGTCCACATCTACAAGACCTCGCATCATGCGAAGCTCGTGCACGACTACAAACTGCCGGCGGTCGAAGTCGCGCTCGCCACGGTGGCGGCGCCCACCTACTTCCCGATCCATCTTTCACCCGAGGGTCTGCCCTACATCGACGGCAGCCTTTGGGCGCGCAATCCCATGGCGCTTGCCATCGTCGAGGCGATCGGCGTGCTCGGTTGGGAGCGCGAACAAATCCAAGTGCTGAGTCTCGGCTGTACCTCCGAGCACCTGAACGTCTCCTGGGAAAAGCGCATTTCGCTCGGCGCCTCCTACTGGGGAACGCGCATTGCCGACGTCTTCATGAAGGCGCAGTCCTCGTCGGCGATCGCGACCGCGCACGCGCTGGTCGGCGCTCGCAACGTCGTCCGCATCAGTCCCGATACCGGCGGGCGTCATTTCGCGCTCGACGGCGTGCAAAACATTCCGGTCCTGGAGGCGCTGGGGCGCGCCGAGGCGGACCTGCGCTTCGATGATCTCCATGCGATGTTCTTCCAAGACAAGTCCGCACCCTTCGGCCCCGCGCACCGTCTTGAGGATTGGGATGCAGCAGTCGCGGCCGCCACGGCGCGGCCCACCCCTCGCCCACCGCTCCGCTTGGTTGCCGCCGCCTGAAGGTCCGCCTGCTAAATCCTTGACACTTTTGGCCGTGCCGGCAAAGTCTCTGCCTCGCTCTTCTGGCGCCAAACGCGCCACAATCAGAGAAAACAAGGGGAGAGAAAGCGATGACACGTTGGGTGCTGGCGGCGGCCCTTGGGGTGGCCGCGCTCTGGAGCTTCGCGAATTCGGTATCCGCGGCGACGTTTCGGTGGGCCAATGACGCCGATTCCAATTCGATGGATCCCTATGCGCGGCAGGAAACTTTTCTGCTCTCCTTCGACAGCAACATCTATGAGCCGCTGGTGCGGCGGGACAAAGATCTGAAGCTCGAGCCGGCGCTCGCGCTCTCGTGGTCGCAGACCGAGCAGACGGTGTGGCGATTCAAGCTGCGCCAGGGCGTCAAGTTCCAGGACGGCACGCCCTTCAGCGCCGATGACGTGCTGTTTTCCTTCGAGCGCGTGCGGGACACCGGCTCCAACCTGAAGAGCGTCGTGGCGACGGTGAAGGAAGTGCGCAAAGTCGACGATTTTACCATCGACTTCGTCACCAACGGCCCCGATCCCATTCTGCCCGACGAGTTCACGGTCTGGGGCATGATGAGCAAATCGTGGTGCGAGAAGAACAACGCCGCGCGCCCAGCGGATCTCACAAAGAACGAGGAGAGCTACGCCACCAATCACGCCAACGGCACCGGCCCATTCATCCTGAAGGCGCGCGAGCCCGACGTGAAGACCGAGCTCGTGAACAATCCGGACTGGTGGGATAAGCCGCTGCACAACCTGACCGACGTGATTTTCGAACGGGTCGCCACTCCTTCCACCCGGGTTGCGGCGCTGCTCTCGGGCGATCTCGACATGATCTACACGGTGCCGCCACAGGACACCGACCGCATCGCCAATGCCAAGGGCTTCCGCATCATCCAGGGGCCGGAGCTGCGCACCATTTACCTGGGCTTCGACCAATCGCGGCCGGAGCTGACGGAGTCCAATGTAAAGGGCAAGAATCCCTTCAAGGACCAGCGCGTGCGCCAAGCCTTCTATCAGGCGATCGACGAGGACGCGATCAAGACCAAGGTGATGCGTGGATATGCGACGCCGACCGCGCTCATGGTGGGCGCGGGGATCAGCGGCTTCAGCGAGGAGCTGAACAAACGGTTCCCCTACGATCCCGAGGCCGCGAAGAAATTGCTGGCGGATGCGGGATATCCCAACGGATTCGAGGTCGGCCTCGATTGTCCGAACGACCGCTATATCAATGACGAGCAGATCTGCAACGCGGTCATCGCGATGCTGGCGCGGGTCGGCGTAACCGTGAAGCCGATCATCCAACCGCGCATCAAATTCTTCGCCAAGGTGCTGGCGCCCAGCTTCAACACCAGCTTTTACCTCCTCGGCTGGACGCCCGCCACCTACGATGCGCACAACATGCTGATCAACCTGGTGCACAGTCGGGACGCCAAGACGCACGCCGGAGACAACAATCTGGGCGGATACTCGAACCCGGCGATAGACCAGCTCATCGAGCAGATCCAAGTCGAGACCGACGCCAAGAGGCGGCTCGAGGAAATGCATTCGGCGCTCAAGATGGTGAAAGACGATTTCGCCTACATCCCGCTGCATCAGCAGGTGCTGGTCTGGGCCGCCAAGTCCAACATTGAGCTGGTGCAACCCGCCGACGACTATTTCCCGCTGCGCTACGTCAACGTGAAATAGCGGGCTAGATCGGGTGCGCCTTGCGCCCGCCGCGTTCGATCGAGGCCGGGGTCGACTCCGTCACGATCAGGCGCTGCGCCAGCGCAAGGCAGCGCTTGGCGAGCTCGGCGGCGCCACCAGCAAGTTGCGCCGAGTGCCGCACGATCTCGACGTTGCGCTCCATGTCCTCGTGACTCCAGCCACGAGAATGCGCGACATAGGGAAATTGCGGGAATAGGAATCCAAGCTCGGCAAAGAATCCCAGCATCTGTCCCGCGACCGCTTGTATGTTGTCCTGGCCGCCGACGATGATGAAACCCGCGACCTTGTTGCGTATCAGTACCTGGTTCCGCGTGGTGATCGCGTTTTGAACGCAGTTGAGGCGCTCGGCCATCTTGAAATAGAGCGATGAGGCGGCACCCCACCGGATCGGCGTCGCGACGATGACCGCGTCGGCCCAATGCACGAGGGCCTCATAGACACGGTCCAGCTGATCTTCGGCGTCCATCTGGGTGATGGAGCACGGCCAGGTGCAGGCGAGCGCGGCCTTGGAGTAGTAGCCCTCGCAGGCTCGGAACTTGAGCTCGTTGAGCCGGATGAGCTGGGTGTCGGCGCCGGCGGTGCGCGCGGCCTCGAGCGCATGGTCGAGCAGATGATCGGAACCTGAAAAGCGCGGATGCTCGCCATCCATTGCGGTCGTTGAAATTCCGGCAAGACGCAGCGGTCCTGGCGCTCGCGGCTCCTTGCGCGCGAGCGGATGCGGCGAATGCGGCAGTCGGTTGCGCTTGCTGGCTCCGGCGAGATCGACCAGGACACGCCCGGCCTCGACCTTGACCGGATACGAGGGAACCCGATCCTCCTCGAAGCCTGGCTCGCCCTTGCCTGTGAATCGCTCGAATTTCCAGTGGTGCCACGGACAGACCACATAGTCGCCGTCGAGATGGCCCTCGCTCAGCGGGCCGCCCGCGTGGTTGCAGCCGTTTGAGATCGCGCCGAACTTGCCGGCATTCCAGGAAAGCGCGATCGGCGTATGACGCGCCATCACGCGACGTAGCGGCGCTCCCGCAAGCTCTTCCACCGCGCCCAGATCGACCCAATCCTCGGCCATGCGTCTATTCGAACCACTTGTCGGAGATGCGCTCGTACTCCCGCGTTTCGATGCGATCAGAACTCCGCGCTTTCGATCACCATGGGCTCGTTGCGGGCGGCGGTCAGCCACTCCTGCAGCGCAGGCATCGACCAAACCGCATCGCTGTAAGCCTGGAGCTCGGGGTTGAGCTCGACCTTATAGGTGCGAAAGCGGCTCACCACCGGCGCATACATCGCGTCGGCAACCGTGAAGTGCCCAAACAAGAAATCTCCGCCCTTGCCGAAGCGCTCGCGGCAGTCATGCCAAATCGCGGCGATGCGGTTGATTTCCGACTGCACGTCCGGGGTGGCCGCGCGATTAGGGAAGCTCGATCGCATGTTCATGGGGAAATGCGTGCGCAGCGCGCGGAAGCCCGAGTGCATCTCGGCGCTGACCGCACGCGCGACGGCGCGCGCATTGGTGTCCTTGGGCCAAAGGTTTGCATTCGGGAACAACTCGGCCAGGTATTCGCCAACTGCGAGCGACTCCCAGACCACGAGGGTTCCATGCCTAAGCGCCGGCACGGTGCCCGAAGGTGAATGACGCAGGACCTCGGCGCGGGTGGTGGGCTGGCTCAGGGGAATCAACATCTCTTCAAAGGGGGCGCCGGTCGCCTTCATGGCAAGCCATCCCCGCAGCGACCAGGACGAGTAATTCTTGTTGCCGATATAGAGCGTGAATGCCGCCATAATGCCCCCGAGCAGCCTGTGACAGTTCCACCCACTTTGGCGGGATTGCGCGCCACCCGCAACCAAGACCGCGGTGACCTTGCTATGCCTTTGCAACGCGAGACAAAACCCCGCATTCTCCCGACCCTGATACCGGCCCTTCGAGGAGTTTCCCCTTGCCCTTCGCCTTGATCGACGCGGCCGCCGCTCCGGCGGTTCCCTTGACCCTCGTCACCCCCGAGACGGTTGCCAGCACGTTGAGCACCTTGCCCGAAGCTCAGCGCCAGTGGGCGGGCGCCAACGGCTTTCGCGCCGAGGCGGGGAGCCTCATGGTGCTGCCGGGTTCGACAGGGGCGATTGCAGGGGTACTGGTGGGCTGGAACCCCTCCGAGCCGATCTGGGCGGTGGGTGGGCTCTCGGAGGCGCTGCCCGCTGGGTCATACGCGCTTGCGACGGCGCTCCCACGTGATCCCGCGAGCCGCGTGGCGCTGGGATGGGCGATGGGGGCCTATGCCTTTGCCCGCTACAAGCGCCGCTCCCGCGCCTCCGCGGAGTTGGTTTGGCCCGCTGAAACCGATCGCGCCGAGGTTGAAAGACTGGCGCGCGGGATTTGCCTTGCGCGCGATCTCATCAATACCCCGGCCGAGGAGATGGGCCCGGCGGAGCTGGCGGGTGCTGCTGAAACAATCGCGCGCGAGCGCGGTGCAAGCTGCAAGGTGCTGGTGGGGGACGCGCTGTTGCAGAACAACTACCCGATGATCCATGCGGTGGGGCGCGGCAGCGCCCGGGCCCCTCGGCTCATCGACCTGACCTGGGGCGATCCGGCCGCGCCCAAGGTGACCTTGGTAGGGAAGGGGGTCTGCTTCGACAGCGGCGGGCTCGACCTCAAGACCGCGCAGGGCATGCGCATGATGAAGAAGGACATGGGCGGTGCCGCCACCCTGCTCGGGCTCGCGAGCGTCATCATGGAGGCGGGGCTTCCCGTGCGCCTTCGGCTGCTGATCCCTGCCGTCGAGAATTTCGTCTCCGGAACCTCGTTTCGTCCGCTCGACGTGATTCGCACCCGCAAGGGTCTCACGGTCGAGGTTGGCAACACGGATGCCGAGGGGCGCCTCATTCTCTGCGACGCGCTCGCCGAGGCAGACAGCGAGCAGCCGGCGCTGCTGATCGATGCCGCCACCTTGACCGGCGCCGCGCGCGTGGCGCTGGGCCCGGATCTGCCGGCGCTGTTCACCCATGACGACGGCCTCGCCGCAGCGCTCTTGGCCGCGGGCAGCGCGGAGAGCGATCCGTTCTGGCGCATGCCGCTCTGGAGACCTTATCGCAAGCTTCTCGAGAGCAAAGTCGCCGACCTCAACAATGTCTCCGAGAGTGGATTTGCCGGTGCGGTGGTGGCCGCGCTCTACCTCGCCGATTTCGTGGCCCCCACGACGCCCTGGGCGCATATCGACACCTACGCTTGGAACGCGGCGACCCGTCCGGGCCGCCCAGAGGGCGGCGAGGCGCTGGGATTGCGTGCGCTCTACGCGGCGATCAAGGCGAAATTCGCGCCTGTTCGATGAGGCGAGCGTGACGATCCTAATCCTCGGCCTCGTCGTTTTCCTGGGCGGCCATGCCTTCACGATGATGCGCGGCTCCCGCGCCGCGCTGGTCTCCAGGCTGGGCGAGCGGGCCTACAAGGGTCTTTACTCCCTGATCGCGCTGCTCGGGCTGGTCTTGCTCGTCTATGGCTACGGACAATACCGATCGGGCGGAATGATCCCGGTTTGGAGTCCACCGGATTGGACTAAGCACATCACGTTCGTGCTGATGCTATTCGCGCTCGTCCTCCTGCCCGCGGCCTACATCCCCTCGCACATCAAGGCTCGCGTGAAACATCCCATGATCACGGCGGTCAAGACCTGGGCCTTCGCCCATCTCCTGGTGCGCGGCGATCTGGGATCGATGCTGCTGTTCGGCGCCTTCCTGATCTGGGGCGTCACCGGGCGCATCTCAATGAAGCAGCGCGGTGGGCCCGATCCAGTGGTTCCCGTCGGTTGGATCAACGACATCATTGTGGTCGCGATCGGGCTTGGGCTCTATGCGGGAGTGCTGCTGTGGTTCCATCCCTCGGTGATTGGTGTGCCGCTCGTACCTCGGTAGTGCGCACCTTGGTCTTTTGCCGGCTACGTTGACCGATTCACTGAGAGGCGGTGCGAATAAATTGACTCTGATAAGCGGCGCCGCTCAATACTGCCGCGTGTGGTCGACCACGTTGATGAGCGGCTTGCCGGCGGCGACTCGATTCAAGTTCTCGACGATCGAGAGCGCCGCCGTAGGCGCGTTGGTTGCAGCCGCCACATGCGGGGTCATGATGACCTGCGGATGGCGCCAGAACGGATGTGTCGGCGGCAGCGGCTCCTCCCGGAAGACGTCGAGCACGGCGGCCGAGAGATGACCTGAGTCGAGCGCCGCGATCAGGTCGTCTTCGACCAGATGCCGCCCGCGTCCCACGTTGATGATAGCGCCGCCCTTGGGCATTGCGGCAAAGAGTTGCGCGTTGAGCACGCCCTCGGTCTCCCGCGTTAGCGGCAGCAGGCAAATTAGAATCTCGCTGCGCCGAGCCAGCGCCAGCAGACCCTCGGGTCCGTGAAAACTTTCGATGCCGGGGAGGCGCTTCTCGCTACGGCTCCAGCCCGCGACCTGAAATCCCAGCACTGCGAGCTTGCGCGCGGCATCGCCGCCGAGCTCGCCCAAGCCCAGCACGCCGACTCGGCGCTCGGCCGCATTGGGCTGTCGATGCTCGCGCCAGACTTGCTCCCGCTGTTGCACCCGATAAAGCGGCTCCCGGCGATGGAGGCGCAGCACCTGCGACAACACGTATTCGCTCATCGCCTCGGTCATATAGGAATCGACAAGGCGCACGATCGGCACATGACGCGGCAAAGTGGGATCGAGGAAGAGGTGATCGACGCCGGCACCCAGAGAGCAAATCATCTTGAGATTGGGAAGGCCCGAGAGCATGCCCGGCTTCGGCCGCCACACCAGCGCCGCCTCGATCTCGCGCGGGTCACCTGTTTCAGGCCAGACGCGCATCTCGACGTGGGGCAGATGCTTCGACAGTTCCGTGCGCCACTGCGCCGAGGAGTCCATCGTTGAGTAGAACAAAATGGCCATGCGTAATCCAATTTCAACCACAGAGGTACGGAGGACACGGAAGGATACAATATCAGCCTCCGCGACAACGCAACGGCGGTCTCAGCAATCTCTGTGACCTCGGTGCCGCCACGATGAAAATCATTATCCACGCGCTTCACCTTGACCGCGGTCCCATAAGCGACGATCTCGGTGATGCCCTGGGCTATTTCGCCGGAATCGAACCGCTTCATCACCACCGCATCGGCGCCACGCTCGGTCGCTTCGCCAACCATGCGGTCGATCGCATGCTGGCGCGCCTCCTGGAGCATCGCCGTGTATTGCGTGATCTCGCCGCCGACGATGGTCTTGAGCCCGGCCGCGATATTGCCGACGATTCCGCGTGAGCGCACGGAGATGCCGAACACCTCGCCCAAGGTCTCCGAGACTTCGTGACCGGCGATCCGCTCGGTCGTGGCAATCAGCATAGCCATAGCTTCCCCCTCTCTTGTGGCGCCGGTGCGGCGCGCGGCAAGCCTAGCGAGCTCAGCAGGTCAGCCGCAAGGACGCCTCTATGAAAGGAGGCTCAATTGATTTGCTGCCCAGGTGCAGCCCACCCAAATGACGACACCCACTGCCATCGACCCATGACGCGCTTACTCCTTCACCACGCCGCCTTCGACCGCCTTGATTTCGAACGCCGCCGCCATGAGAGCGAGGGTGTAGGGATGCTGGGGACGATCGAAGATCTGCGCGGCGTCACCCGCCTCCACGGCGACGCCGTCCTTCATCACCAGCACCTGACTTGCGAGCGCTCGCACCACGCGGAGGTCGTGACTGATAAAGAGGTAGGTGAGGCCGTGCTCAGCCTGAAGCTGGCGCAGCAGATCGACGATCTGAGCTTGAACCGACATGTCGAGCGCGGAGGTAGGTTCATCCAGTACCAGCAGCTTCGGCCGAAGCACGAGGGCGCGCGCGATAGCGATGCGCTGGCGCTGTCCGCCCGAGAATTCGTGCGGATAGCGGTCGATCGCGTCGGTATCGATTCCGACAACGCCGAGCGCCTCCTCGATCAGTTGGCGCCGCGCCTCGTGCGAATCGCCGATGCGATGCACCCTGAGACCTTCGCCCACGATCTCGCCGATCGAAAGCCGCGGCGAGAGGCTGGAGAACGGATCCTGAAACACGATCTGCAATTCGCGGCGGAGCGGTCGCATGTCGCGGGGCGAGAGCGCATCAATGCGGCGACCCTCATAGAGGATCCGGCCCTCGCTCTTGAGTAGCCGCAGGAGGCCGAGGCCAAGCGTGGTCTTGCCCGAGCCCGATTCGCCGACGACGCCCAGGGTCTCGCCCCCGCGGAGGCTCAGGTCGATGCCGTCAACCGCCTTCACCTGACCCGTGACCCGGCGCAGCACGCCGCTACGGATCGGAAACCAGACCTTGAAGCCTTCGGCCGCCATAAGCGGCGGAGAGGGAGGGTTGCGCCGCACCGGGTCGCCCTTCGGCGCCGCGCTCAGGAGATGGCGTGTATAGGGATGCCGTGGTTGCTGAAACACTTCTGCCGTCGTGCCCATTTCGACGATCTCGCCCTTGGTCATTACCGCGACGCGATCGGCGACCCGATGCACGATGGTGAGATCGTGGGTGATCAGCAGCAGCGCCATGCCGAGGCGACGCTGCAAGTCTTGCAGGAGTTTCAGGATTTGCGCCTGGATGGTCACGTCGAGCGCGGTGGTGGGTTCGTCGGCGATCAAAATGTCGGGCTCGTTGGCGAGCGCCATGGCGATCATCACGCGCTGGCGCTGTCCGCCCGAAAGCTGATGCGGAAACGAGGCGAGCCTGCTCTCGGCGTCGGCAAGGCCCACTAACCGCAGCAATTCCAAAACGCGCGCATGGGCCGGTGGCCCGTGCATGGCCTTATGCAGATAGAGCGCCTCCGCCACCTGCTTCTCGACGGTGTGCAACGGGTTGAGGGAGCTCATGGGCTCCTGGAACACCATGGCGATGCGATTGCCGCGGATGCGCCGCAGCACCTCGGGCGAGGCGCCCACGAGCTGTTCACCATCGAAAAACACGCGGCTCTCGGGTCCGTGGCGCGCCAGCGGATAGGGCAGAAGCTGCAGGATTGAAAGCGCTGTCACCGACTTTCCCGAGCCGCTCTCTCCCACCAGCGCCATGGTCTCGCCCCGACCCAGGTCGAAAGAGACGCCGCGCACCGCCTCAACGCGATGTCCCGGCACCTCGAAGGTGACCGAGAGATCGCGCACGGAGAGGAGGGAGGGCATTCGTTCTCAGTTCTCGGTAGTCAGTTCTCAGTTGTCAGTTCTCAAGGTTCGGCCTGGCGCGTCGAATGAGGGAACCAAGCATTTTCTTGAACTCCTCGATTTCACCGGCTACTCGATCGTGAAGAACAAACGCTACCATCCGCAGGTCGCGAGCCAACAGCAAGAGGTATTCGAGCTGACGACCGAAAACCGATGACTTCCTCACACACTCTTCCTCGGATCGAATGCGTCGCGCACGGCTTCGCCGATGAAGACCAGCAGGCTCAGCATCAGCGCCAGGGTGACGAAAGCAGTGATGGCGAGCCAGGGTGCGTTCAGGTTGTTCTTGCCTTGCTCCAGCAGCTCGCCGAGCGACGGCGATCCCACCGGCAAGCCGAAGCCCAGGAAGTCGAGCGCGGTCAGCGTGGTGACGCTTCCGCTCAGCAAAAATGGCGCGAAGGTGAAGGTCGCGACCATGGCATTGGGCATCACGTGACGCAAAATGATCACCCAATTCGAAACACCGAGCGCGCGCGCCGCGCGCACATAGTCGAAGTTGCGCGCGCGCAACACTTCGGCACGTACCAGGTCCACGAGACTCATCCACGAGAACAACAGCATTAGACCCAGGAGCCACCAGAAATTCGGCTGCACGATCGCCGACAGGATGATCAGCAGGTAGAGAACCGGAAGATTCGACCAAATCTCGATGAAGCGCTGAAACAACAGATCGGTGACGCCGCCGAAATAACCTTGGGTCGCTCCAGCGGCAATCCCGATCAACGACGACAGGACGGTCAGCACCAGCGCGAACAACACCGAGATGCGAAAGCCGTAGAGCAAGCGTGCCACCACGTCGCGCCCCTCGTCGTCGGTACCGAGCCAATCCTGCGCCGAGGGAGGCGACGGTGCGGGTCCCGTGAGGTCGTGGTTGATGGTGCTGTAGCTGAAGGGGATCAGCGGAAAGATCATCCAGCCCCTGGACTCGATCTCCTTGCGGACAGTGGGGTCGCGATAGTCCGCTTCAGTCGGGAAAAATCCACCGAACGTGGTTTCCGGATAGCTCTCGAAGACGGGGACATAGAACGCGCCGTCGTAGCGGATCAACAACGGCCGGTCGTTGGCGATCAGCTCCGAGAACAGGCTCACGCCAAAAATCGCGAGAAAAATCCAAAGCGACCAGTAGCCGCGACGATTGCCGCGGAAGATCGCGAGCCTGCGTTCAGTGAGCGGCGTAACGCGGACGCCCAGGATGCGGGCGGGCGTTGCGGGCGCCAGCGTCCCGGCGCTCATCAGCCCCGTGCCTCGAAATCGATCCGCGGGTCGACCATGGTGAAGCTGATGTCGCGGATCAAGGTCACGACCAGCCCGATCAGAGTGAACACGTAGAGCGTCGCGAACATGATCGGATAATCGCGATTGATCGCGGCCTCGTATCCCAGGAGCCCCAACCCGTCGAGCGAGAAGATGACCTCGATCAAGAGCGCGCCCGTGAACAGAATGCCGATCAATGCAGCCGGGAAATTGGCGATCACCAGCAGCATCGCGTTTCGGAAGACGTGGCCATAGAGCACGCGCCGCTCGCTCAGTCCCTTGGCCCGCGCCGTCACCACGTATTGCTTGTTGATTTCCTCGAGGAAGGAATTCTTGGTGAGCATGGTGAGGCCGGCAAAGCTGCCGACAACCAATGCCGTTACCGGCAGCGTGATGTGCCAGAAATAGTCGAGAATGCGATGCGGCCAATCGAAGCTCGCCCAGTCGTCGGAGATGAGGCCGCGCAACGGGAACCAACTGAAATACGTGCCGCCTGCGAACAGCACCACCAGCATCACCGCGAACAGGAAGCTCGGGATTGAATATCCCACGATGATGACAAAGCTGGTCCAGACGTCGAAGCGCGTTCCGTCCTTCACGGCCTTGCGGATGCCGAGCGGTATCGAGATCGCGTAGCCGATCAGCGTGGTCCAGACCCCGAGCGAAATCGAGATCGGGAGCCTTTCTGCGATGAGCTGCACCACCGGCCGGTCATGAGTGTAGCTGCGGCCGAAGTTGAAAGTGAGGTAGTCGCGCATCATCAGCGCGAAGCGCTCGAGCGGCGGCTTGTCGAAGCCATATTGCTTCTTGATCTGCTCGATGATCGCGGGATCGAAGCCGCGCGATCCCCGCGTCTGTCCCGAACTCGCGCCCACGTCGCCGCCGCCGCCGGAGACGCGCGCGGTGGCGCTCACCGCGGTGCCCTTGAGCTGGGCGATGATCTGGTCGACGGGCCCGCCTGGCGCCGCCTGGATCACCGCAAAATTGACCACCATGATCGCGAACAGCGTCGGGATCATCAGCAATAAACGACGGACGATGTAGGCGAGCATCGCGGTGCTCAGCCCGTCATTTACCGAGCTCGCTCTTGCGTTTGGCGAGCGCGTCGGCGCGCGTTTGGTCGTACCACCAAGTGTCGAATCCGGGATCGTATTTGGGCGTGATTTCCGGGCGGCCGTAGCGGTCCCAATAGGCGACGTTGAAGAACGGATAGTGCCATTGCGGGATGACGTAGTAGCCGAATTGCAAGACTCGATCGAGGGCGCGAGTGTGCGCGATCAGGCTCCGCCGATCAGGTGCCGAGATCAGTCCCTCGATGATCTCGTCGACCACCGGGTCCTTCACGCCGAGCACGTTCTGGCTTTTCTGCGTGTCGGCGGCTTCGCTGCCCCAGTAGTCCCGCTGCTCGTTGCCGGGGGAGAGCGATTGCTGGAACAGCACGATGATCATGTCGAAGTCGAAATCTTCGGTGCGGCGCTCAAGCTGCGCCGAATCGATCGGACGAATGGTCGCGGTGATGCCGATGCGCTTCAGGTTCTGCACGAAGGGTTCGGTGATTCGTATGAACGTGCTGTCGGACGGCAACAGGATTTCGAATTCAAAGGGCTTTCCGGTCTCGTCCACCAGTTTTTCCCCCTTTACCGTCCATCCCGCCTGCTGGAGAAGCGCCAGCGCCTTTTTCAGGTTGTCGCGATTATTGCCGGAGCCATCTGTCTTCGGCGGCTCATAGGCCTCGGTGAAGACCTCGTCGGGAATACGGCCGCGGTAGGGTTCGAGAATCTTGAGTTCGTCGGGGCCGGGCAGACCGGTTGCGCCCAGCTCCGAGTTATCGAAGTAGCTGCGAGTGCGCACATAATGGTCGTAAAAGAATGTCTTGTTTTCCCATTCGAAATCGAGTGCATAGGCAAGGGCCTCGCGCACGCGGCGGTCCTTGAAGATCGGCCGCCGCGTGTTGTAGCCGTAGCCTTGCATGGGCGCGACGTTCTGGTTCGGTATTTCCAGTTTCTTGTAGAGATCGGCGCGAAACGCCGGCGAGTCGTAGCCGGTCATCCAATCGCGCATGGTTGCCTCGATCCGCACGTCGTAGTCGTCGGCCTTGAAGCCCTCCAGTGAGGCGCCGCGATCCCGGTAATAGATGTAGCGCATGTGGTCGAAGTTGTTGCGCCCGCGATTGACCGGGAGATTGGCGCCCCAGTAGTCGGCAACGCGCTTGTAGGTGACGGAGCGCCCGGGCTCCGACGACTCGACCTCATAGGGGCCGCTCGTGAGCGGTGGATCGAGCGAGGCGCGCTCGAAGTCATGAGTCGCGAAATAGGCCTTCGAGAGCACCGGCATCTCGCCGAGGATTTGCGCGAGCTCGCGGTTCTGCCCGTTCTTGAACGAGAACTTCACGCTGTGCTCGTCGCTCTGCTCGACCTTGACCACGTCGCCGTAGTAGACGCGAAACAGCGGCCGCCCCTTCTCGCGCAGCGTATTGAATGTCCAGATCACATCCTCGGGCGTGATCGGCGTGCCATCATGGAAGCGCGCCTCCGGACGCAGGTGATAGATGACCCAGGTGTGGTCCTTGGGTATCTCCATGGATTCCGCGATCAGCCCATAGGCGGCGTCGGCCTCGTCGGAGGAACGGGCCGTCAGCGTGTCGTACAGCAGGCCCGCGCCGGCCGCCGGCACGCCGCGCAACGCGAAGGGATTGAAGGTGTCGTAGCTGGTGCCGACCGTGTACTCGCGAAACGTGCCGCCCTTGGGGGCGTCGGGGTTCGTGTAATCGAAATGCGTGAAATCGGGGCCGTATTTGAGATCGCCGTAGAGCGAGAGGCCATAGGTCTTGGTGACGTCGTCCTCCGCTGCGCTCGGCAACAACGGGCTCGTGGCAAGTATGGCGGCGATGGCGAAAACGGTCGCGCGCATGGGCAGCTCCGGACGGGTCAATCGAGGCAGTTTATCGGAAAATGTGGCGCCCGTAGGGATTTTGCAGTCGCGCCGAGATACCCCTTCCGGAGATCACACCCCGATCGGCGCTTTGGAGGGCGCGCCGAATCAGGCCATCGACAGCAGCGCGCGTGCCGGCGTCGCGAGTCGGGGATCGCCGACCGCGACGATGCGGCTCCCGGAACCGAGACCGAGCGGGCCTCCTTCCCAGTCCGAGACGCTGCCGCCCGCGCCCTCGATCACCGGCACGATCGCGCAGTAGTCCCAGGGCTTGAGACTGGCTTCGACCACCAGGTCGATAAATCCGGCCGCGAGCAACCCATAGGCGTAGCAATCGGCGCCGTAACGCGGGAGCTTAACGGCCGCGCGCAGGCGCTGGAAACTCGCGGTTTCGCTGCCATGGAAAAGATCGGGCGAAGTGGCGAACAAGGTTGCAGACGCGAGTGTCGGACACGGCCGAGTGCGGATCGGTGCACCGTTGAGCCTCGAAGGATGCCCCGCCGCACCGACCCATCGCTCGCGCGAAATCGGCTGGTCGATCAGGCCCAGGATCGGCCGACCGCCCTCGGTCAAAGCAATCAAGGTGCCGAACAGCGGTATGCCGCTGATGAAGGACTTGGTGCCGTCGATGGGGTCAAGCACCCAAATCCGTTGCGCGTCGCTGCGGACGGAGCCGAATTCTTCGCCGAGGATGCCGTCGCTGGGAAATCGTGCTTCGATCAGCCGCCTGAGTTCGCGCTCGGCCTCGCGGTCCGCAACGGTGACTGGGCTTTGGTCCGGCTTGTCGTCGATTGCGACGCCGCGCCTGAAGTATTGTCGGATGATCTCGCCGCTCGCATCGGCAAGCGAATTCGCAAAGGCCAGCAGCGCGGCTTCAACCGGCGCCGGCATGTGTTGGCTACTGTCCCGCCGCGAGCGGCTTCGGCGTGTCCGAAAGGCTGTTCAAATAGGCAATCACGTTGGCACGGTCCTGGGGCTTGGGCAGACCGACGAAGGTCATCTTGGTGCCCCTTGCGAAAGCAGTGGGTTTGGACAGCCACTCGTTGAGGGCATCCACCGTCCAAGTACCACCCTTTTTCTTCAGCGCGTCCGAGAAGGAGTAGCCGTTGCGGTCATGGGCGATCTCGTCGCCGACGACGCCGAAAAGATTAGGCCCGATGCCATTCGGCTTGCCCTTGTCGAAGGTGTGACAGGCCACGCACTTCTTGGCTACGTCCTTGCCGGCATCAACGCTGGCCGAAGCGAGCAGCGGCCCGATCGATTGCACGGTCTCGGCGGGAGCTGCACCTTGCGCGGCCGCCGAGGGCGCGCCGCCGGCAGGCGCCGTCTCGACGGCGATCGCGGCATGCGCGAGTTGCTCGGGCGCGATCAACTTGCTCGCCAGCAGGCCCGATCCCCAGGCCACGATGAGCGCCAGCAGCACCGATGCCAGAATCTTGTTCAGCTCGAACGACGACATTCGCCAAATCCCCTTGGGAGTCCCAAATCCCCAGGGAGGAAGAAACCCAATTTCGGCTGACAACTCAAACGAAATGTGATTGAAGCGCGTGGGCCGCACGCCGCCATACCCGCTTATCCTCTGGGCTTTTTTGTGCGGCATAACGCCGCAATGTCTGCGAGCGTGTCGAAACAAGGAGAACAGGGCTCGTAGTGACCGGCAGACCGCAAAATCCGATCATTTTGATCCCCGCACGGTTGGCTTCGACCCGACTGCCGGGAAAGCCGCTCGCCGATATCGGCGGCGAGCCAATGATCGTGCATGTCTGGCGTCGCGCGGTTGAAGCCGGTGTCGGACCGGTGGCGGTCGCTGCCGGCGATGCCGAGATCGCGGCGGCCATTGAGCGTGCAGGCGGGCGGGCGGTCCTGACCGACCCGGGCCATCCCTCGGGCTCCGATCGAATCGCCGAGGCGCTTCATCGGCTCGATCCCGGCCGCCGCCATGACGCCGTCGTCAATGTCCAGGGAGACCTACCGACGCTCGCTCCCTCGGCGATCCACGCGGCGCTCGAACCGCTGGCCGATCCCGGGGTCGATATCGGCACCTTGGCGACGGCGATCGCGGATGCGGGGGAATTACGAGCACCTCACGTCATCAAGATCGCGCTGGCCTTCGCGCCGGGCCGGCGCGTCGCGCGTGCGCTTTACTTCAGCCGCAGGGTGATTCCGAGCGGCGAGGGTCCGCACTACCATCACATCGGGATCTATGCCTATCGCCGCGCCGCGCTGGAGCGATACGTTCGGCTTCCGCCGACGCCGCTGGAACAGCGAGAGAGCCTCGAGCAATTGCGCGCGCTGGAGGCGGGGATGCGCATCGACGTGGCGCTCGTTGACACCCTTCCCCTCGGCGTCGATACTCCGGCCGATCTTGAACGCGCGCGCCAAATCCTCGCGCCGCACCACTGATGTCTCCGACAAATCCCGCGCCCATGCGACGCTCGCCTGCCAAGACCATCGCTTTTCAAGGCCAGGCCGGCGCCTATTCGGATTTGGCATGCCGCGAAGTCTATCCCGACATGGCGACGATGCCGTGCGATAGCTTCGAGGAAGTGATCGCCGCGGTGCGTACGCGGCGTGCCCGCCTCGCCATGCTGCCGATCGAGAACTCGGTCGCGGGCCGCGTCGCCGATATTCACCACCTGATGCCCGATTCGGGCCTGCACATCATCGGAGAGCAATTTCAGCGCGTGAACCACTGCCTGCTGGCGCCCAAAGGGGCGACGCTCAAAACCGTCAAGACCGTGCGCAGCCACGTGCATGCGCTCAATCAATGCCGAAGCTTGATCCGCGAGTTGAAGCTCAAGCCGATCGTGGCGGTTGACACCGCGGGCGCCGCCGCTGAGATCGCGGCGCGCGGCGACAAGAGCGAGGCGGCGATCGCGTCGGAGCTTGCGGCACAAATCTACAAGCTCGCGATCCTCAGGCGCGACGCGGAGGATGCCGCGCACAACACCACTCGCTTCCTGGTGATGTCGAAGACGCCGCGCATCGCGTCTCCGGCCGATGGTGTCTGCATCACCACCTTCGTCTTTCGCGTGCGCAACGTGCCGGCGGCGCTCTATAAGGCGCTCGGCGGCTTCGCTACCAACGGCGTCAACATGACCAAGCTCGAAAGCTATATGCTCGGCGGCCGGTTCTACGCGACGCAGTTCTATTCCGACATCGAAGGCCACCCGAGCGAGCGGCGCGTCAAGCTCGCGCTCGACGAGCTGAAGTTTTTCTCGCACGAGGTCAAGATACTGGGCGTCTATCCCGCACACCCCTTCCGCCTGGCCGCCGACCGCGGCGAGGATTGATCCGGACCGGTTGCGCCGCGGTCGCGCGAATACCCATAGCTTCTGGAAGCTGTTGGCTCCGGGGTTAGCGCCGTCGTGTCGGCGTGCGCTTTCTCGTGCGCCGTGCCGGCGCTGCACCGCGGCGGCGCACGCGCGGGAGCGGGGAGACCGGGCGGGTCGGCGCAAAATCCCGCGCGCCGAGCCAGAACACCTCGCCCGCGCTCGTCTCGGTCTCGAGCCAGGTGAACGGCAGTCCCCCAAACTCCGCTTCCAGCAATGCCCGTCCCGTGCCGATCTCGCAAACGAGGCCGCCGCGCTCGGTCAGATGTGCCGGAGCCTCTCGCAAGATACGGCGCACGACGTCGAGCCCGTCGCTGCCGCCCGCGAGCGCGAGGCTCGGCTCATGCCGGTACTCCGGTGGCAACGCTGCCATCGCAGCGGTGCTCACATAAGGCGGGTTGGCAAGGATCAGATCGTAGCGGCGCTCGCCCAAAGGTGAAAACAGGTCGCCTTCGAAGAGCGCGATCCGATTGGCGTGGCCGCTCTCGTTCACGTTGCGTCGTGCGACTTCGAGCGCCGCCTTGGAAAGATCGGCGGCGTGAATCGACGCCCGCGGAAGTGTTCGCGCGGCCAGGATGGCGAGACATCCGGACCCCGTGCATAGGTCGAGCACCGTTCGGACCTCGCGAGCGTCGAAGAGGGCGTGCCCGGTATCGCCCAGCATGATCTCGCCGATAAAGGAGCGCGGCACGATCACCCGCTCATCCACGCGAAAGGGAACGCCGTGCATATAGGCGCGCCCCAACAGATAGGCAGCGGGTTTACGCGTTGCGATCCGAGCGTCGATCAGCTCTCGCAGGCGCTGGCGCTCCGCTTCGGTCAGCCGCGCGTCGAGGAATGGATCGAGCCGGTCGATCGGCAGGTGCAACGCCTCGAGCAGCAGAAACGCCGCTTCGTCCAGCGCGTTGTTGGTGCCGTGCCCGTAAGCGATCCCCGCAGCATTGAAGCGGGAGACAGCGTAGCGCAGAAAATCGCGCAGGGTCTCGAAGGCGGCGGTTTCGTCGGCCGAAGTCACGGGAGGTCAGCGCCCGAGCCAATCCTCGATCAGCCGCCGCGCAATAGAGTCGCGGCGCGGCAGCCGGAATTCCTCGTCGTCGGAATGCCCCTTGATGTAGGACCGTTCGAACCAGCGCGCGCCTTCGAGTTCGTCCTCGGCAAGCTTGATGTCGGTGGTGACGGCACGCGCGGTGAATCCCAGCATGATCGAGGCTGGAAACGGCCAAGGCTGCGAGGAATGATACGTGACGTCCGCGACGACGATGCCGGTCTCCTCGTAGACCTCGCGCGCGACCGCCTGCTCCAGGCTCTCGCCCGGCTCGACGAAGCCCGCGAGCGTCGAGTGTTGTCCTTTGGGCCAGACCTTCTGCCGCCCGAGAAGCGCGCGCTCGCCATCGGTCACCAGCATGATCACGGCGGGATCGGTACGCGGAAAATGTTGCGCCTTGCAATCGGGGTTTGTGCAGCGGCGGACGTGGCCCGCCTCTTCGCTTCGGGTCGGGCTGCCGCAAACCGCGCAGAAGCGGTGACGGCTGTGCCAATAGAGGATGCCGCGCGCGTAGGCGAGGATCGCGCCCTCGTCGCGCTCGAGCAGCGGCCCGACTCGGCGCAAGTCGATGAATTCAGCCGCAGCTTCGACGCGCAGCGGCTCCAGCGGTTGCTCGCGATGCGAAAGGTCGAGGGCGAAATAGGTGCGCCGCTCCTGCAGGCCCAGCAACACTGGATCGCCCTCCAAGGCGACGGCTTCAGGCGGCAGCAATAGGGCAGCAGGGCCCTCGGCACCCGCCACCACCAGGTTCTGCCCGCGCCAAACCGCAACGAATCGCGTCTCGGGATGGTTAAGCTGCTCCGCGATCCATTCGGGTTCACGCCGGCGGTGACCCACGCGGTCGAGGGCCGAGGCGGTATAGAAATTGGGGCTCTTCATGGGTGGCGCGACACTGGCACAAGCGCCGCGGGAAGGGCAAGCGGGCCTCTTGCCTCGGGACCCTCGCGGGCTGATATAGTGGCGTGGGAGGTTGGCGGCGGACGGGCGCCTCGCCAACCCGGTCAGGTCCGGAAGGAAGCAGCCGTAACGAGTTTCCGCCCGGGTCGTTTGTCCAGCCTCCCACCTCCTTCCGAGAAACTGGACATGGTTTCCGGGCGTTGCCCCAGATGAGCGGTTTCCGATGACCGATACGCCGACCGCCTACCGCGTGCTCGCGCGCAAGTACCGTCCCGCGACCTTCGCCGAGCTGATCGGGCAGGAGGCGATGGTACGCACACTCACCAACGCGATCGCGACCGGCCGTATCGCCCACGCCTTTATCCTGACGGGCGTGCGCGGCGTCGGCAAAACCACCACGGCGCGCATTCTGGCGCGAGCCCTGAACTGCGTCGGACCAGACGGTACCGGCGGTCCCACCATCACGCCTTGTGGGGTGTGCGAACCTTGCCGCGCCATCGCCGAGGATCGCCATGTCGATGTGATGGAGATGGACGCGGCGTCGCGCACCGGCGTCGACGACATCCGCGAACTCACCGACGGCGTGCGCTACAAGCCGGTCGCCGCACGCTACAAGATTTACATCATCGACGAAGTGCACATGCTGTCGAAAGCGGCATTCAACGCGCTGCTGAAGACGCTGGAAGAACCTCCCCCGGACGTGAAATTCATCTTCGCAACCACGGAGATTCACCGCGTGCCGGTGACGGTGCTCTCGCGCTGCCAGCGCTTTTCGCTCCGCCGCGTGCCGGCGGAGTTGCTGGAGCGGCACTATACCTCGATCCTCGCGCGCGAGGAGGTGGCGGCGGAGCCCGCGGCCGTTCGCCTCATTGCCCGCGCCGCCGATGGCTCGGTGCGCGACGGACTGTCGCTGCTTGATCAAGCGATTGCGCTTGCGGGCGGAGAGCCGATCGTCGCGCCGGCGGTGCGCGACATGCTGGGCATCGCCGATCGCGGCCTGGTGCTCGATCTCCTGGAGACCGCCTTCAGGGGCGACGCGGCGGGCGCCCTCCGTCAGCTCGGCGCGCTCTATGATGGCGGCGCGGATCCGGTATTGGTGGTGCAGGACCTGATGGACTTGGTCCACCTCGTGATGCGCCTCAAGCTCACCTCGACCGCGGCCGAGGACGATCCGACTTTCGAGGGCGACCGCAATCGCGCGCTGCCGCTCGCCGAGAAGCTTTCGGTTCCGGCCTTGGCCCGCGCCTGGCAACTGTTGCTCAAGGGCCTCGCGGAAACGCAAAGCGCCCCGTCGCCGATCGCGGCGGCGGAGATGGTGCTGGTGCGCTTGGCCTACGTGGCCGATCTGCCGGCGCCCGCCGATCTCGTGAAGGCGATCGTGTCGGATGGCGGCGCCCCGAAGGCGGCGACCGCGCGCGCGCCTTCCGGCGCCGGTGCCGGTGCCGTCGGATCGACGACGACAGCGCAGCCGCGCGTGACCAGTGCCGAGCCCTCCGGCGCCGCGCCGCGCATGGCGCTGGCTCTGGCCCCCGAGCCCGCCGAGGTTCCCACTGCCGCGCCGATGCCGCGGAGTTTCGCCGAGGTCGTGGCGCTATTTGATCAAAAGCGCGAGGCGCTGCTGCGTTCGCATCTCTTCGCCAATGTGCATCTGGTTCGCTTCGAGCAGGGACACATCGAGATCAGGCCGACCGAAACTGCACCGCGCGATCTCGCAAATCGCCTCGGCCGCCTGTTGAGCGAATGGACCCAGGATCGCTGGGTGGTGAGCATCTCGCAAGCCGAGGGGCAACCCACTCTCCGCGAGCAAGCGGCGGCGCATGACGAAATGCTGCGCCATGAGGCGACGGCCCATCCCCTGGTTCGTGCGGTGTTCGAGACTTTCCCGGGAGCGCGGATCGAGGCTGTACGCGAGCTTGCGCGCGAGGCGGCCACGCCCGAAGCCGACGCATCCGAGGATACCGGCGAGGCAGAGGACGGCCCATGAAAAATCTCGGCCAGATGATGAAGCAGGCGCAGCAGATGCAGGAGCGCATGGCTGAGATGCAGACGCGTCTCGATCAAATCGAAGTATCGGGTCAGGCAGGCGGCGGCATGGTTCAGGCGACATTGACCGGGAAGGGCGAGCTTCGGCGCCTCAAGATTGACCCGACGCTCGCAAGCCCGGCCGAGATCGCCGTGCTCGAGGACCTCGTGGTCGCCGCGGTCAATGATGCGCGCCGACACGTCGAGCAGATGGTCGCGGAGGAGATGAGCAAGCTCACCGGCGGCCTCAAACTGCCGCCGGGAATGAAGCTGCCTTTTTAGCGATGTTTGCTCGCGTACAGTTTTGGGGTCGGCCCTGGGCCGGCCAAAGCCAACCCCCTGGGACCCGCGCCACCAAACCAAGGCGCGCGAGCAGGGTTGGAGTCGCGGCTGCTCGCGCACCTTGAAACAAATGTCCGACCTCGACGCGCTGATCCAACTTCTTGCGAAGCTGCCAGGCTTGGGGCCGCGCTCGGCCCGCCGCGCGGCGTTGCATCTCGTGAAGCGGCGCGAGACGTTGATGCAGCCACTGGCGGAGACCATGCTTGCGGCGGCCGAGCGAATTCGCGCCTGCTCTATCTGCGGCAATCTCGACACCGGCGACCCCTGCGCGCTTTGCAGCGATCCCCGGCGCGATCCGCATCTCATCTGCGTGGTCGAGGACGTGGCCGATCTCTGGGCAATTGAGCGTACCGCTGCCTTTCGCGGCCGTTACCACGTGCTTGGCGGCACGCTGTCGGCGCTGGAGGGGGTCGGCCCAGAGGAGCTGCGCATCGACGCGCTGATTGCCCGCGCGACGGGCGAGGTGCGGGAGATCATTCTGGCGCTCAACGCGACGGTCGAGGGACAGACCACCGCGCACTACATCACGGACCGCTTGGCAGGCACGGGCGTTGCAGTCTCGCGTCTCGCCCACGGCGTGCCGGTCGGCGGCGAGCTGGATTATCTCGATGAAGGCACCTTGAGCGCAGCTCTGGCGCAACGCCGTCCGCTTTCGTAGCGCCGCCTCAGGGGGTGAGGTGCATCATCCCGAGCTTGGGTGGCAGAAGCCAAGCGCCGGTCGGCCCAATGCCCCGCCACTTGGCAAGGAGCGCCGCTCCCGCGCTCGATTCCGCGGCCTTGAGCGCGGTCGCGGTGGCAGCGCAGCTCGCCAGGGGGTAGCCCGCGATCACGACGGGTATCTCCGACGGCGTGTCCGCCGCAACGCTCGGGGCCAGCTCTTGCAGAATTTCGCCCGGAACCAGCGGCTCGACCACCACCAGCGACTGGCTCGGCAAAGTGACCTTGCGGACCGCGGGGTGACCGGCCTCGGTGTCCGCGATGGAGCCCAGCTCGACTGTGACGCGGCCGCGAAAATCGGCGCCAGTGACCACACCGACCACGCGTCCCTCCGCGTCCACGGCGGGTGCACCGGAAAAGCCCCAGGCTACCGCTACGGGATCGCTCGCCTCGCCCACCAGGATCGAACCGCCGGAGGTCGCGATCGCCAACCCCTCGATGTGCTGAAACCTCGCTTGTGAAGCCGTGCTTGTGAACGCAGCGATCCCCACCACCGCCACATCGTCGAGGACGAGGCTCATGCCCTCAACGGTCGCCTCGTGGGAAAGGCCCGAGACCAGCACGCCGACGCGACCGATCGCGCTTCCGTCGGAGAAGAACGCCATCAGCTCTGCATCGGCAGGGTAGTTCTCGTCGGCGGTATCGACCACGTGCGCCGCGGTCACGATCCTGGGGCCGCCGCCGCTGCCCTGGACCACGAAGCCGGTGCCTTCCGACAGCAGCGAGCCATCGCCGCGCACCACCCCGAGAAAGATGGTCGCGCGTTCGATCTTCTCGGCGCGCGCATGATTGATCGATCCAAGAAAACAAGAGGCCTCGGCGCCCGTTACCGGCGAAAGCGCCGTGGCCGCGCCCGCACCGGCGAGCCCTCCGAGACTCGCGATGACCGCGAGCTTTGCCCAGGTAAAAGGCATCTGCGACACCGGCCTCTCACAATGGCAGGTGCAACAATTTGGTCACAATATTGGTTAACTAGTCCAAAATGTATGGTTAACAAGGCCTTACCCTACTCCAGTAGGCGGGGTGTTCCGGCCGACTCGAACTCGGCCGCTTCGGCCTCGATCAGGGAAGGGTCATCGCCCGTCTGCACCGAGAATGTGGGGAGGGCAATCGGCAGGGCTTTCTTTGGCAGAATGCCGAGGCTCGCAAGCTTCTGCGCGCGCGGCAGCAGCCGGGTATTGATCGACCCGGTGAGCCGCGCAAAGTGATCGACGGCATTCTTGAGGTTGGCCCCCATTTTCACGGCGTGGCCAAGCACCATTGCCACGCTTTCGAGCAAGGCGCCGCATCGTTCGACGATCTCGCGTTGGTTCTCCATCTGCCTCAAGCGGCGAATTTCGGCGCTGGCAATCATCAGCGCCGAATTGAGCCCTGCCGGTCCCGCCGGGATGATCTGGACGGCCCGCGCGCGCTGGTAAAAGTCGCGGTCGGCGAGATTGAGGCGCTCGAGCGCCGCCTCGCTCGGCAGGTACATCAGGCTGACGACATGCGGGTCCCGACTGCGTCCGGATTGCCGGCAAATCGCGAGCACGGCATTGCGATAATCCTTTTCCGAGAGGCTCTTCAGGTGCTGGTTCATGGTGCGCGCCAAATTCTCGTAGGCACGCGCCTGCTCGGGGCCGTCCTTCTCCGCGATCTCCAGCAGAAACTTCGACGCCTTACAGTCGATCACCAGAACCGTGTCCGTCGGCAAGAACACGACCGCGTCGGGCCGAAGGCGCTTCCCTGTCTCCTCATCGGCGGCGGTTGCTTGCAACACGTAGTCGCGCCCGGACTCGAGACCAAGAGACGCCAGCAAGTTGGCGAGGCCGATCTCCGCGTGCTGGCCGGCGCCGCCCGGACTCGAAAGCGCGCGCATCAGCGTCTCGACGCCGCCGCCGGTCTTCTCCACGCGGTCGCTGAGCACATGCACCACTTGGCTCAGCTCGCTCACCTGGCGCACCAGCGCCTCGCTCGCTGTCTGTACGCGCTGTTCGGTCTCCTGGCGCTGCGCTTCGCTCTCGCGCTTATGGTCGTCGAGCAATTTCGAGGAAAGCTGCGTCGCCGTATCGGAAACGGCGGCTTTGGCGGCATTCAGCATGTCCGCTTGGAGGCGCTCGAAATCGGCCAGGCGCGCGCGCATCCCTTCAACCTCGGCGCGGGCGGCGGCAGCGGTCTCGATGGCGGCGACGCGCTCGCCATTCGCGGCATCGCGCTCCGCCCGCGCCATATCGGCTGTGTGCTGCACGCCGATCAGGCGCGCCGTCGCCTCGACGCCGCGGCGCCAAAACCAAAGCGCCGCCGCGACACCGAGCGCGGCGCAAATCGCGGCAGCAATAGTGAGGTGAGCCATGTTCGCTATCATCGATCTCGCACTGGGCTGGGACGTGCGCCATCCTATCAGGACGAAACGAGAACGGAAGTATATTGACCGCAAGCGCTTGTGAATTGCCCCCAGCAGCGCCATGCGTCTCTGCGCGTCGGCAGGGTTGACGGTACGGCCGGGGACAACTACCTAGAGGGTTCGTATTACTGGGATTTCTTATGGCGATCCTCCCCATCATCGTGGCGCCCGATCCGCGCCTCAAGGTCAAGGCCAAGCCGGTCAAGCGGGTCGATGACGAGGTGCGTCGGCTGATGGACGACATGCTCGAGACCATGTACCTGGCGCCGGGAATCGGGCTCGCGGCACCTCAGGTGGGTGTGGCGCGGCGGGTTTTGGTGGTCGATGCCGCGCGCGAGGGCGAGAAACCCGCGCCGCTCAAGATCGCCAATCCCGAGATTCTCTGGCGGTCGGAGGATCTGGCCACATACAGCGAGGGTTGCCTGTCACTTCCCGAACACTATGCCGACGTGACGCGACCGGCGGCCATCCGCCTGCGCTATCTCGACTACCAGAACGAGATTCGCGAACTTGAGTGCTCGGGCCTGCTCGCCACCTGCATCCAGCACGAGATGGACCACCTGGAAGGCCTGCTGTTCGTCGACCACATCTCGGCGTTGAAGCGCAGCATCATCCTGCGCAAGCTCGCGAAGGCCAAGCGTCAGACCGAAGTCCCGGCCTGAGCGGTCGGGCCGCCGCGAGCACCTAATGTCCCTCCGTCTCGCCTTCATGGGGACGCCCGATTTCTCGGTGCCGATCCTGGAGGCACTCGAGGCCGCAAATCATCAGGTGGCGGCGGTCTACACTCAGCCACCGCGTCCAGCGGGGCGAGGACATCGCGCGCAACCGTCGCCTGTTGCGCGCGCCGCCGCGGCGCGCGGGATCGAGGTGCGCACGCCCGCGAAGCTCGATGCCGCCGAAGTTGAGCGTTGGCGTACGCTCGGTCTCGATGCCGCCGTGGTCGCCGCCTATGGATTGATTCTGCCGCCGGCCGTGCTTGCGGCACCCCGGTTCGGCTGCCTCAACGTGCATGCTTCGCTATTGCCGCGCTGGCGGGGCGCCGCGCCGATTCAGCGCGCGATCCTAGCCGGCGACACCGTCACCGGTATCACCATCATGCAGATGGAGCAGGGCCTCGACACCGGCCCCATCCTGCTGCAAGAGCCCGTGCCGATCGAGGCGGAGACGACCGCCCAGCAATTGCACGATCGATTGGCATTGGTCGGCGCAAGGCTCATCATTGAAGCGCTGCGGCTCGCGGCTGCGGGGGCACTCGCGCCCAAGCCGCAGCCGAGTGAAGGTGTGACCTACGCCAAGAAACTGCCGCGCGACGAAGGACGCCTCGATTGGCGCGACGATGCGGCTCTCCTCGAACGCAAGGTGCGCGCACTCAACCCCGCACCCGGCGTCTGGTTCGAGCGTGGCGGCGAGCGGATCAAGGTGCTTCGGGCACAAATCGCGACCCGTGATCGCGACGCGGCGCCGGGCATGGTGCTGAACGATCATCTGACCGTCGCCTGCGGGCGGGGCGCGCTCCGTCTCGAGACGTTGCAGCGCGCAGGACGAGCGGCGCTTTCCGCGGAGGAATTCCTGCGGGGGTATCCGATTCCGTCGGGCACTTCACTCTAGTGCTCTGGATATGCCGCGCTACAAGCTCATCCTCGAATATGACGGCACTGGCCTCGTGGGCTGGCAGCGCCAGAAGAACGGGCTTTCCGTGCAGGAAATCCTGGAGACCGCGACCGAGCGATTTTGCGGCGCCGCGGTGACGGTGCACGGCGCCGGCCGGACCGACGCGGGCGTACACGCGCTCGCCCAAGCCGCGCATCTCGACCTGCCCCGCAACGTCGATCCGGAGGAGGTGCGCGGCGCCCTCAACCACCATGTTCGCCCGCATGCGGTCTCGATCCTTGGCGTCGAGCGAGTACCGGCCGGTTTCCATGCCCGGCTTTCGGCGCGCGGGCGGCGCTATCGCTACCGCATCCTCAATCGCCGCGCGCCGCCGGTGCTGGACCGCAACCGCGTTTGGCATGTTGGCCCGTCGCTCGATCTGGGCGCGATGCAGGAGGCCGCGCGGTACCTGATCGGCAAGCACGACTTCTCCACTTTCCGCGACGCGCTCTGTCAGGCGCGCTCGCCAGTGAAGACGCTCGACCTGCTGGAACTCGCGAAAGCAGGCGAAGAAATCGTCATCGAGGCGCGTGCGCGCTCATTTCTCCATCACCAGGTCCGTAATATGGTCGGCACCTTGAAGCTGGTGGGGATGGGCCAGTGGTCGCCGATCCGCGTGCAGCGCGCACTGGAACAGCGCGACCGCCGTGCCGGCGGGCCGACCGCGCCACCGCAAGGACTCTATCTGGTCGAAGTGATTTACCCGACGTGAGCGGACTGGGCGAGAACGGGAAGAAAATGGTCGAAGCCGTAGTCGATGCCGTTGCCAATGACGAGATCGAAAAGCAGCACGGCGGTTGGGAGCGCAAATCCGGCTTCGAGGGCGATCCACGCGACGAACCACTCGTAGAAATTGATAACGATAAAATGTACCAGCAACGCAGACAGCGCCATCGCACCTCCCGCGATCGTCGCGATCTCGGTTGCGCCCTGCATCGTTCCGAGGTCGACGAATTGCTTCGCGCCGAGGAACAGGCCGGTCTCCAGCAGTGACAACAGGATTTGCGGAATTTGGCTCCAATTGAGCGCCGCCACCAGAAGCCAATAGCGATCGCCGCGCCCGTACCAGCGGATCAGCCAATAGAAGACGATCAGCGGCAGTACCCAACGAAGCACGCAGTTGGCCAATAACAGCCAAATGCCATGAGGTGCCACAACGGTGTCGTCTTGCCCGACGGTAACGTCGAGGGCGATGATGACGGGCAACACCACAATGGCCACCCAAAACGATCGCAGCGCGGCCGAACGCGTACCGTCGAAGGCGAGAATGCCGTGGCGATCCACGACCAATAGCCGCCAGGCGCCGTAAAGGCTGCGGAGAATCTCGGCGATGGATGGCATGCCTCGGCTCAGGCGGCGGGAAAATAGTGGTCCAATACCGACTCGTAGATATCGGTGAGCCGCGCCAGATCGGAAAGCGGCACGCGTTCATCCACCTTGTGCATGGTGAGGCCCACCAGGCCGAACTCCGCCACCGGGCAATGGTGGTGGATGAAGCGCGCATCCGAGGTGCCGCCGGTGGTGCTGAGCTCGGGCGTGCGCCCGATCACCTGCCGGATCGCGCGGCTCAATATGTCGCTCACCGCGCCGGGCGGCGTCAGGAAGGACTCGCCGCTGACGCTGTACTTCATCGCGTAGCTGCCGCCGACCGCGGCGAGCTTGGCGGCAATCCATTCCTTGAGCGTGGTCGAGGACCAGCGGTCGTTGAAGCGGATATTGAAGACCGCGCGCGCTTCGGCAGGGATGACATTGGAGGCGGGATTGCCCACGTCGACGGTGGTGACCTGCAGCGTTGACGCCTGAAAGTGCTCGCTTCCCTGATCCAGCGGCTCGACGGTGAGCGCGTGCAGCATGAGCACCAGGCGATGGATCGGGTTGTCGGCGAGGTGCGGGTATGCCGTATGCCCCTGTACGCCCTTGACGATGAGGGTGCCGGTCATGCTGCCGCGCCGGCCGATCTTCACCATGTCGCCCAGCTCGCGCGCGCTGGTGGGTTCGCCGACGATGCAGGCGTCGAGCGTCTCGCGCTCGGTCTTGAGCCAGTCGAGCACCTTGCGAGTGCCGTTGATCGAGACGCCCTCCTCGTCGCCGGTGATGAGGAAACTGATCGAGCCGCCGAAGTGGGTGCCGCGCCGGGCGAGAAAGCGCGCCGTTGCCGCGACGAAAGCCGCGATCGATCCTTTCATGTCGGCGGCGCCGCGTCCGTAAAGCGCGCCGTCGATCACCTCGGCGGCGAAGGGATCGACGGTCCAGGATTCGATGCGGCCCGGCGGCACCACGTCGGTATGGCCGGCGTAGCAGAAATTGCGGCCGCTATTGCCGAGGCGTGCATAGAGATTGAGCACCGGTTCCGTTCCGGGCTCGACGAATTCGAGCTTGGTGCAGCGGAAGCCCAGCGTTTCGAGCGAGCGCTTGAGGACGTCGATCGCGCCCTCGTCCTTGGGCGTGACGCTGGCGCAGCGGATCAAGTCCGCGGCGAGTGCCGCCGGCTCCACGGGTGCAGGCGTCGCTTGCGCCGTCATTCGCGCAGCAGCTCGTTGATCGAGGTCTTGGCGCGCGTGCGCTCATCGACGCGCTTGACAATCACCGCGCAGTAGAGGCTGGGCGTCGGGTGGCCCTCCGGGGTCGGCCTTCCGGGCATGCTGCCGGGAACCACGACAGAATAAGCGGGAACGCGGCCGTAAAGGATTTCGCCGCTGGCGCGATCGATGATGCGAGTGGTGGCGCTGATGAAGACTCCCATCGACAACACCGAGCCGGTCTCCACCACCACGCCCTCGACGACTTCGCTGCGCGCGCCAATGAAGCAATTGTCCTCGATGATGACGGGGTTCGCCTGCACCGGCTCCAGCACGCCGCCGATGCCGACGCCGCCCGAGAGGTGACAATTCTTACCGATCTGCGCGCAGGAACCGACGGTCGCCCAGGTGTCGACCATGGTGCCGCTGTCAACGTAGGCGCCCACGTTGACGAAGCTCGGCATTAGCACGACGTTGGGCGCGATAAAGGCGGAGCGGCGCACCACGCAATTGGGGACGGCTCGGAAGCCTGCCGCGCGGAACCGGCCCGCGTCCCAGCCGTCGAATTTCGAAGCGACCTTGTCCCACCAACTGGCGGCACCAGGCCCACCCTCGATCACGCTCATGTCATAGAGGCGGAATGACAACAGCACCGCCTTCTTGAGCCACTGGTGCACGATCCACTCGCCACCGATCTTCTCGGCGACGCGCAAGGCGCCCTTGTCGAGACCGTCGAGCGCGGTCTCGACCGCCTCGCGCGCGGCTCCCTTGGTGCCCGCGGTCACGGTTTCGCGTGCTTCCCAGGCGGCATCGATGGTGCGGGAGAGATCGGCTGAGCTCATGAGGCGGGATCGACGACAATGGGCAGGATGCGGCGCACCATGCGGCAGGCCTCAAGACGTGTCAACGGGCCCGCCAAATTGCGATTAAATCAATTCACAGCGAATTCTGGCATGCCCGCGTGCTTATCTTTTCCTTGGCCTTGATCCCGGCACCCGCGTAAGCCACTCCGTGAGATCCTCGATCACGTAATGGACATGGGGCGCGTCGGGTTCGGCGCGCGCCCAATCGGGACCGCCGGCGACCCATGCGGTGGTCATTCCCAGCTCGTGCGCGGGGATCAGATTCTTGGCGATGTCCTCGATCATCGCCGCACGCCGCGCATCGATACCAAAGCGCTCTACGAAATACGCATAAGTCGCGTGATCGGGCTTCGGCACGTAGTCGGCGGCGTGGATATCGAAGATGTCGTCGAAATGCGCGGCGATGCCAAGCCGATCCAACACGCGCGCGGCATGGTACAGGTCGGCATTGGTGAAGATGAGCTTGCGGCCCGGCAATGCCGCGAGTGCCGCATCGAGCGCCGGCGCCGGTGCCACCGGCGTCACGTCGATCGCGTGCACATATTCGAGGAAGCGCCGCGGCTCCACTGCCGCCTCGTTCATGAGGCCGCGGAGCGTGCTGCCGTGGGTCTGATAGTAACGCCGGCGCAGCGCGTTCGCCTCTCGCACCGTGGTCGCGAGTTCAGCACAGATGAACGCCTCCATTCGCGTCTCGATCTGCGCGAACAGATTGCAGCTCGCGGGATAGAGCGTGTTGTCGAGATCGAAGATCCAGGTCTCGATTTCGTTGAGTGGAGGACGCGCGCTCATCGATCGGGCGGCTTTTCCTGGCTCACCGGCGGTCCCTTAAGCTCGACCGTATTGCCGTCGGGGTCGCGCACGTAGATCGAGGGTCCGGTCCCATCGGCGCCGTAGCGCTGTTCGACCGCGCCGGGGTCAATTCCATGGGCGCGCAGGTGCGCTGTAAGCGCCGTCGCGTCGAAGGGGTCCACCTGCAGGCAGAAATGATCGACATTGCGGCCCTCGACACCAGGCGGAGCGCCGCCCACGCGGCCGAGCCGGCCCTCGATCGGCACCAAGTCGATCAAGGCCGAGCCCGCACGAAGCTGCATCAGGCCGAGCTTCGGTCGATAGTGATCGACGGTGCAGCCGATCACGTCGCAGTAGAAGGCACGCGCGCGCTCGAGATCGCGTACGCGCAACACCAGGTGATCGAGGCCGCGGATTTGGGGATGCGCCATCGTAAAATCCTGGCGTGCTCAACCGCGCCGGATCAAGGTTCCGGCGCCGCCTTCGGCGAACAGCTCCAACAGGATCGAGTGCGGTACCCGCCCGTCGACGACCACCGCGGCCTCGACCCCGGATTCGATCGCTTCCAGGCAGGTCTCGACCTTGGGGATCATGCCGCCGGAGATGGTTCCGTCCCCGATCAATCGGCGCGCGCTCGCGACATCGAGCTCCGGGATCAGCCGCTTTTCCTTGTCGAGCACGCCCTGGACGTCGGTCAGCAGCAGGAAGCGCGAGGCCTTGACCGCGCCCGCGATCGCGCCTGCCGCGGTGTCGGCGTTGATGTTGTAAGTCTCGTCATTCTCGCCGACCCCGATCGGCGCGATCACCGGGATGATCTGCGAATTCTTGAGCGTCTGCAGCACCGTCGTGTTGATCGCTTCGGGTTCGCCGACGAAGCCCAGATCCAACACGCGCTCGATGTGCGAATCCGGATCGACTTTGGTGCGGCGCAACTGACGCGCGCGGATCAGATCGGCGTCCTTGCCGGAAAGCCCGATCGCATAGCCTCCGGCGCTGTTGATGGCGGACACGAGCTGTTTGTTGATGGAGCCGGAGAGCACCATCTCGACGATTTCCACCGTGTCGCGATCGGTGACCCGCAGTCCGTCGATGAAGCTGCTTTTGATCTTGAGGCGCTCCAGCATCTGCCCGATCTGCGGGCCGCCGCCATGCACCACGATCGGGTCGATGCCCACCTGCTTCAGCAGCACGATATCGCCGGCGAAGCGTTCGCCGCCCTCGGGATCGCCCATGGCGTGGCCGCCGTATTTCACCACGACGGTCTTTCCGGCGTAGCGGCGGAAGTAGGGCAGCGCCTCCGAAAGGACGGCGGCGCGAGTGCTGGGATCGACGGTCATCGGATCGGCTTCACTCGGTCGGGGAGTCCGCGTCAATTTATCAGGGCACCGCGTCACTCGCCAGCGCCGCCAGGGCCGCGCGAAGCGCGGCGATGCCGAGGCCCGTGTGGGCGCTGGTCAGATGGATCACGGGATGCGCCGCCACGTGGTGCTTCAGCGCTGCTGCGGTCTCGAGGAGCCGCGCGCCGAGCGCGCCCTCCGCCATCTTGTCGGTCTTGGTCAACACGACTTGGTACGAAACAGCGGCTTGATCGAGCGTCCGCATCAGCGGTGCATCGGCGGGTTTAAGGCCCTGGCGCGCATCGACCAGGAGCAAGACCCGGCGCAGGCTCGCGCGCCCCTTGAGGTAAAGGCGTTGCAATTCGCCCCACCGCTCGACCTCGCGCTTTGAGGCCTCGGCGTAGCCGTAGCCCGGCAGGTCTGCCAGCATAAGCCTCTCGCCCAGCGCGAAGAAGTTGATCTGCCGCGTGCGGCCGGGAGTGCGGGAGACGCGCGCGAGCGTCGTGCGCGCGGTCAGTGCATTGATCAGGCTCGACTTGCCGACATTGGAGCGCCCGGCGAAGGCGACTTCGGGAAGGCTGTCGGGCGGAATCGCATCGGCAGTAGCGGCACCCGCCGTGAATTCGCACGCCGCAGCAAAAAGTCGCCGGCCGCGCTCCTCGGCCGCCGCGTCGGGCGCCGCGTCCGGCGGGTAAACGGCTGTTGCCGCGCTCAGGTGGCGCCCGCGCGGCGCATGATGACCCATTGCTGGGCGATCGAGAGCAGGTTGTTCCAGGACCAGTAAATCACCAATCCGGCCGCGAATTGCCCGAGCATGAAGGTGAAGACGAGCGGCAGCGCCATCATCATCTTGGCCTGCACGGGATCGGCGGGCGGCGGGTTGAGCTTCTGCTGGAGGAACATTGTGCAGCCCATGATGAGCGGCCAGGCGCCGAGGGAGATGAAGGCGAGCGCCACCGGCGGGTGCCATGGAACCAGGCCAAACAGGTTGAGCCAGGTCGTGGGGTCGGGCGCCGAGAGGTCATGAATCCAGCCATAGAACGGCGCGTGGCGCATTTCGATCGTGACGTAGAGCACCTTGTAGAGCGAGAAGAACACCGGCATCTGAATCAAGATTGGCAGGCACCCCATCATCGGGTTGGCGCCGACGCGCTTGTAGAGCGCCATCACCTCCGAGTTCAGCTTCGTTTTGTCCTCTCCGTACTTCTCGCGCAGCTTCTGGATCTCCGGCTGAAGCAGCTTCATCTTGCTCATCGCGCGATAGGACTTGTTGGCGACCGGGAAAAAGATCAGCTTGATCGTCAGTGTGAGCAGCATGATCGAGAGGCCGAAATTCCCGATGTGCTGATAAAAGAAATCGAGCGTCAGGAAGATCGGCTTGGTGATCCAATAGAACCACCCGAAATCGATCGCGCGGTCGAACTTCGGAATGCCAAGGTCCCTCTCATAGGAATCGAGCAAGCTCACTTCCTTGGCGCCGGCGAAGACGTGGTTCTTGATCTCGACGCTGCCGCCCGCGGGCACGGTCACTCCGTCGGCGACAAAATCGGCCTGATAGCGCTGGGTTTGCGCGTCACCGGTCCAACGAAACTCGCCGGTCAAGCGCTGTTGCTGCTCGGGGATCAGAACCGCAAGCCAGTATTTGTCGGTAAAGCCAAGCCAACCGCCGGTGGAAGGATATTCGTGCTTCGAGTCGGGCTTGAGCTCCGTGTATTTGACGCTGTCATTCAGCGTGCCGTCGAACACGCCGATCGGGCCCTCGTGCAGCAGATAGCTTGACGAGACTGGCGGCGGACCCGCGCGCGAGACCAGCCCGTAGGGGCTGAGCGTCACCGGCTCGCCGCCATGATTGATGACGGTTTGGGTGATCGTAAACATGTAATTCTGATCGACGGCGATCGTGCGCTTGAATACGAGACCCTGTCCGTTGTCCCAGGTCAGCTCCACGGGATGCGTGGGGGTGAGCGCGCCTTCCGTGGCCTGAGTCCAATGGGTTTCCGCCGTTGGCATCGAGACCGATTTGCCGGCGGCGCCCCATCCCAACTCCACGAAGTAGGGTTCAGGCGCGCCCGACGGCGAGAGCAGGGTGATCTCGGGACTCTTGGGATCGTTGGTCTCGTGATAGTTGGCGAGCGTTAGATCATCGAGTCGCGCGCCGACGAGCGCAATGGAGCCGTGAAGGCGCGGCGTGTCGATGGGAATGCGCGGAGACTCGGCCAGCACCTCGCTGCGCGGCTTTGCCGCGGCGGCCGGAGAGGGCGGTGCCGGCGCGCTGCCGGGTTGAGCGGCCTCGGTCGCGGGCGCGCTCGCGGGGGCGCCGGCGACCGTCTCGGGCGGCTTCGGTGTCGGACGGAACAGGAATTGCCAACCCACCAGGATCGCCACCATCAGGGCGATCGCCAGGAAAAGGTTTTTCTGTTGCTCTTCCATGGGCGGGCTCTCGAACGCTAATGGGGGTGGCGGCAAGAGACGCCGCCGGCGTGGTCGGCTGCGGGCGGCACCGGATCATAGCCGCTCCCGCCCCAGGGATGGCACCGCGCGAGACGGCGCAGCGCGAGCCAACTACCGGCGACCGCGCCATGCCGCTCGATCGCTTCCTGGGCGTATTCCGAGCAGGTCGGCAGGTAGCGGCAAGCCGCCGGCAGCAGCGGTGAAACCAGAAGCTGATAACCGCGGATCAGACCATGAAGCAGAAGCTTGATCACTGCCGCATCCTCAATCGTTTTGGCGCGCTCGCGCGCGCTGGGTCAGTAGCGCCCGGGGGTCGTCCTGTTCCGGACCGACCGTCGGGAGGAACTTAGCGCCAGGTGCCGAGCCGCCGTAGCGCGTCTTCAAGGTCGGCGAGCAGCGCTTCGTAGGCCCGTTTCGGGGTCTCCGCGCGGGCAATCAGCACGTAGTCGAACCCGTGGGCGGCATGATCGCGCATCAGCGCCACCGCCGCTGCGCGCAACCGTCGCCGCGCTCGGTTCCGGGTGACGGCATTGCCGATCCGGCGGCTCGCCGTGAACCCCACCCTGATCTGCGAGGCACCCAGGGCGGCGTCCGATTTCGGCAGGGTTTGCAGGATGAGGCTCGGCGTCGCCCATTTGCGTCGACCAGCGGCGATTCGAAGGAAGTCCGCCCGCTGGCGCAGGCTCTGAAGCTTCGCCATGAAAGGGCCGGCCGCCTGCCGGTCAGGCGGAAAGGCGCTTGCGCCCCTTCGCCCGACGATTGGACAGCACTTTGCGTCCGCCCACGGTTGCCATGCGCGAGCGAAAGCCATGACGGCGCTTGCGGATAAGCTTGCTCGGCTGATAAGTGCGCTTCAAGGCGGCCTGGCTCCGGCTGCGGCTTCTCAGGAAAACGAGGCCGCTGTATACGGGAGGAGGGTGGCGAAGTCAACGCCGCGACCAGGGCACGTGGCGGCGGGTTCTCACGGCAAGGTGAAGCGCCGGAACCGCCCTGAAGCTTAGCATCCACCCGCCGGATAGGCTTTCCGACCGGCGAAGAGGAGCGGTTCGATGCAGGACGCGGGGATCGATGGTACCCCGATACTCGGGCTGAGGCGCTTGCTGCCGCTGGTGCTGCTGGCGGTGATCGCGCTGATAGTTTATGGCACCGGGTTCCATCAATACCTCACCTTTCACGCGCTCGCCGAACACCGCGAATGGCTGGTGGCGGAAGTGGCCGAGTTCGGCATCTGGGCGCCGCTCGCCTTTATAGCGGTGTATGCGATTTCGACCGCGGTCTCGATACCCGGCGCGCTCTTTCTCTCCGTGCTGGGCGGCTTCTTGTTCGGCACGATACTCGGTAGCATCTGTGACCTGACGGGCGCTACTTTGGGCGGGACGATTCTGTTCCTGGTGGCCCGTACCGGCTTCGGCGATGTGCTGCGACGGCGCGCCGGCCCGTTCATGCGCAAGGTAGAGGCGGGCTTTCGAGAGAACGCCGCGACCTACCTCTTGATCCTTCGCCTCGTCCCGCTGTTTCCGTTCTGGTTGGTCAATCTGGTGCCGGCGTTCTTCGGCGTCCGCCTGAGCGTTTTCGTTCTCTGCACCTTCTTCGGCATGATTCCAGCCGCGGTGATCTACGCCAGCATCGGCTCCGGACTCGGCCGGATGTTGGATCGGGGCGAGGCACCGAACCTCAATAGCATCTTCGAACCGCGCATCTTGATCCCCTTGCTGGGACTCGCGTTGCTGGCAGCGACGCCGGCACTGTACAAGCGCTGGAAACGCCCGCGGTGAGCGAGAGCGTCACCGCCGATCTTTGCGTGATCGGCGCCGGATCGGGCGGATTGGTGGTAACTGCCGTCGCGGCGCAGCTCGGATTCAAGACAGTGCTGCTCGAATCGCGCGTGATGGGCGGCGATTGTCTCAATTTCGGCTGCGTTCCCTCCAAGGCGCTGCTGGCGGCGGCAAAACGGATGAAGGCCGCGGGCGAGAATGCAGCCTTCGGCCTCAAGGGCGTGCCGCTGGAGGTCGACTTCCCGGCGGTGATGGATCACGTCCATCGCGTGATCTCGGCGATCGAGCCCAATGACTCGCAGCCGCGCTTCGAGGGCATGGGGGCCCGCGTCATCCGCGCGCACGGCCGCTTCGTCGGGCCCGATGAGGTTGAGGCCGAGGGCGTCCGTATCAAGGCCCGGCGCATCGTCATCGCCTCGGGTTCGACGCCGACGGTCCCGGCCGTCCCCGGCCTCGAAAATGTGCCGTTCCTCACCAACGAAACCTTGTTCGAGAACCGTGTCCTTCCGCGGCATCTGGTGGTGCTGGGCGGCGGCCCCGTCGGTATCGAAATGGCGCAGGCGCATCGGCTGCTCGGCTCGCAGGTGACGGTGCTGGAGGCACTGCCGCTCATGCTCCCGCATGATGATCCGGAGCTCACGACGCTGCTGGCCGAGCGTCTGGCCGCCGATGGCGTCGACATCCGGACTGGCGCCAAGGTTCGTCGGATCGAGCGCGAGGGGGATGGTCTTGCCGTGATCTTCGGCGCCGAAGCAAGCGAAGAACGTCTCCTGGCTTCGCATTTGCTGGTGGCGACGGGACGTCGGCCCAATCTTGATGATCTCGACGTGGAGAAGGCCGGAATCGAACGCGATGAAAAGGGCGGGCTCCGCCTCGATCGTCGATTGCGCACCACCAATCGTCGCATATTTGCGATTGGCGATGCAGCGGGTGGGCCTCAGTTCACCCATGCCGCCAGCTATCAAGCCGGTATCGTGATCCGCAACGTGCTTTTCCGTCTGCCGTCGAAGGTCGATTATCGAGCGCTTCCGGCGGTGACCTATACCGAGCCCGAGCTGGCGCAGGTTGGGCTCTCCGAGGCCGCCGCGGTCGAGCGTTTCGGGCCGGATCTTCGAATCCTGCGCTGGCCGTTGCACGAAAATGACCGCGGCCAGGCAGAGCGGCAGACCCATGGCCTGATCAAGGTCCTGACGCGTCGGAACGGGCGCATTCTCGGCGCCGCGATCCTGGCGCCCTCAGCGGGCGAGCTGATTCAGCCCTGGGTATTGGCGTTAGGCTCCGGCCTCAAGATCGCCGCCTTTGCCGGTATGATCGCGCCTTATCCAACACTGGGCGAGATCGGCAAGCGGGTCGCAAGCCGCTACTACCTGCCTAAGCTCATGAATGAACGGACGAAATCGTTGTTGAAGTGGCTCCGCTGGCTGGGCTGACCCGGATCCCGGATAAAGTGGCACGTCTATGCTAGGATTTGGCCATGACTGAACGCAGTCCGATGCTTGCCCCCTGGTTTCGCAGCCTCTCGGCGCGCCTGCTGCTGCTGACGATCTTTTTCGTGATGCTGGGAGAAGTCCTGATTTTCGTGCCGTCGGTCGCGCGCTTCCGGCTCAATTTCCTCGAAAACAAGATCGCAGCCGCGCACCTCGCGGGCTTGGCGCTGGAGGCGACTCCCGACAAGGCCGTGACGCAGGACCTCGCCAACGAGTTGCTTCTGCATGTCGGCGCCGACGGCATCGTGCTGCATAAGCCCAACCACTCGACGCTGATGATCGACAGCGACATGCCGCCGACGGTCAACTTCACTTACGATTTGCGCGACGATAGCATCCTCAGCTTGATCTCCGACGCCATAGTGTGCCTCGGGCGCTCCGGCCATCAGGTGCTGCGCGTGCTCGGCGTCTCGCCCAAGGATCCGAACATTCTGGTGGAGGTGCTGCTGGATGAGCAGCCGATGCGGAGGGAGATGTGGGATTTCGGGGGCCGCATCTTCGCGCTTTCGATCGCGCTGTCGCTGATCGCGGCAACGCTCGTCTATCTAAGCCTGCAGTGGCTTTTGGTGGCGCCAATGCGGCGTATCACCAGCAGCATGATCGCCTTCCGCGCCAACCCCGAGGGGTTCTCGCGCGCGATCGAGCCGAGCACGCGCAGCGACGAGATCGGCATCGCGGAGCGCGAGTTGGCGCGGCTGCAGCAAACGGTGCGGCAGGCGCTGCGCCAAAGCGCGCGGCTTGCGGCGCTCGGCACCGCCGTCACCAAGATCAATCACGACCTGCGTAACATCCTCTCGACCGCGCGGCTGGTCTCCGACAGCCTGGTCGGCAGCGAGGCTCCCGAGGTCAAACGCGTCGTCCCGCGCCTCATCGACGCGATCGATCGCGCGGTATCGCTGTGCAGCGGCACGCTCAACTATACCCGCGAAGGTGCGCCACCCTTGGTCCCTGGTCGATTCCTGCTGGCGACGGTGGTGGAGGAGCTGGCCGATCTGTTGGAGCTCAAGGGCGGCGAGCGTCCGCTGTTGCTCGACCGCGTGCCGCCAGACCTCGCGGTCGAGGCCGATCGCGAGCAGGTCCACCGCGTGTTGATGAACCTGCTGCGCAACAGCATGGAGGCAGGCGCTCAGCGCATCACCGTAGCCGCGGAAATTGAGAACGGTACGGCGCGGATAGAGGTGGTCGATGACGGGCCTGGCCTTGCGCCCAAGGCGCTTGCCAACCTCTTTCAGCCTTTTGCCGGGTCGGCGCGGCCGGGCGGCACCGGTCTTGGCCTTGCGATCGTGCGAGAGATCATGCGCGCTCATGGTGGCGAGATCACGCTGGTCGAAAGCACCGCGCGAGGCACTGAGTTTCGGTTGAGCCTCCCGCACGCCGTGACCGAGGAACTGGCCCGCGGGGTTCTGCGCGGGCAAGCGGCGTCCGGCGCCTCGGTGCGCGTCCCCGGCGAGTGAGTTGGAGGATCACGCAAGGCCATAGCATTCGCGGCGCAGCTACGGTAATACCGCGCGACTCTGACAGTTAATGCTGGTGGCAAGGAAAGATCGCGTGTTCCGTTTTTTCGAATCATTGCTCGATCCGACGGCGTTGCCGCCGGGTGCGCCGCCGCCGCAAGGGCTTGCCGCGTTTTACTGGCACTACGCGCGCCAGGCGCGCCGGCTCGTGGTGGCGCTGTTCGTGGCGGGGTTCTTTGTGGCGGTGCTGGACACGACGATCCCGGTGTTCGTGGGACGCGTGGTGACACTGGTCTCGAACCATGAGCCGGGTGCGCTCTGGCGCGAAGTCTGGCCCCAGCTCGTCGGCATGGCGGCGGTGCTGTTGGTCCTGCGTCCGGTGGCGATGGGGCTGCAGAACCTGATCACCAACCAGGCGATCGCGCCGGGCCTTTCCAACATGGTGCGGTGGCAGAACCACTGGCATGTCGTGCGCCAGAGCTGGACTTTCTTCCAGAACGATTTCGCGGGACGGATCGCCAATCGCGTGATGCAAACGGGCCCGGCGCTGCGTGAGAGCGTGGTCTCTGCCACCAACGCGGTCTGGTACATCCTCGTTTACGGCGGCAGCGCCATCGTGCTGATGGCGTCACGCGCCACCTTTCTCGCCGGGCCGCTGATTCTGTGGTTCGCGGCCTACGCCGTCTTGCTGAGGATCTTCGTGCCGCGCATGCGCGAGCGTTCGCGTCGAATGTCGGAGGCGCGCTCGACGCTTACGGGCCGCGTCGTCGACAGCTACACCAACATACTGACGGTGAAGCTGTTTGCGCGCCCAAGCGAGGAAGACGCCTTCGTGCGCGCGAGCCTCGACGAGCACACGGAGCTGTTTCGCCGGCAACTCAGGCTCATAACTCTGTTCGGCTTTGCGCTCGCGACCCTCAACGCGACGATGGTGGTCGGGACCGGCGCGGTCGCGATCTGGCTTTGGACGGTCGGATCGATACCCGTTGGTGTCGTCGCCATGGCGCTGCCGCTCGCTTGGCAGATTGCCAATATTTCCGGCTGGGTCGCGCAGAACGTGACGGGGATCTTCGAGAACGTGGGCGTGGTGCAAGATGGCATGCGCTCGATCGCGGTGCCGCGCCAGATGGCGGATGCGCCCGACGCCGGGGAGCTCGTGGTACGCCGCGCGGCCGTCCGCTTCGAGAATGTTCGCTTCGGCTACGGCACCGCGCGCGGTGTCCTGCATGGCATCGATCTTGCGATCGCGCCCGGCGAGCGCGTCGGCCTGGTCGGTCCATCGGGCGCCGGCAAATCGACGCTGGTCAATCTGCTGCTGCGTTTTTATCCGCTTGAAGGCGGGCGCATCCTGATCGACGGCCAGGACATTTCCCAGGTGACGCAGGAGAGCCTTCGCGCGCAGATCGCGATGGTGACCCAAGACACTTCGCTGCTGCATCGCTCGATCCGCGACAACATCCGCTATGGCCGGCCGAGCGCCAGCGATACCGAGATTCGCGACGCTGCCGCTCGCGCCCACGCGCTCGAATTCATCGAAGGGCTCGAGGATTGGCATGGGCGGCACGGCTTCGACGCGCACGTGGGCGAGCGCGGCGTCAAGCTGTCGGGCGGACAGCGCCAACGCGTCGCGATCGCCCGCGTGATCCTGAAGAACGCGCCGATCCTGGTGCTGGACGAGGCGACTTCGGCGCTCGACTCGGAGGTGGAAGCAGCGATCCAGGAGCAACTCGGCGACCTCATGCAGGGCCGCACCGTGATCGCGATCGCGCATCGTCTCTCGACCATCGCCCGAATGGACCGCCTGGTGGTGCTCGATCAGGGCCGTATTGTCGAGACCGGCTCCCACGCGGAGCTGCTGCGCGGCGACGGCCCCTATGCGCGGCTTTGGAAGCGACAATCCGGCGGCTTCCGCGAGGATGCCGTGCAAGAGCTCGCGACGCTCACCGCCGGCGAATAGGTCAGTCGAGCGCCAAGACCAGCGCCTTGAGATAGGCCGATTCCGGCAGGTTTGGATGCGTCGGATGGTCGGGCGCCGCACCGGCGCTCAGCAGGATGCGGCCTTGCCGGTCGGCGTCATTGAGACCCTGCTTCACGGTTTCCACGAAATCTTCCGGTGTAACGTTGTGCGAGCAGGAGGCGAGGAAAAGATATCCGCGCGCTGCCGTCACTCCCGCGGCGAGACGCGTGAGCTTGCGATAGCCGCGCAATCCGGGGCCCAAGTCCTTGCGGGATCGCACGAAGGCGGGCGGGTCGGAGATCACAACGTCAAAGCGCTCACCGCGGTCCAACATCGACTGGAGTTCCGCGAAAATCTCACCGCGACGGAATTGGCAGCGCGCGCTCACATCATTCATCTGGGCGGCGCGCTCGGCCAGCGCGAGCGCGGTTTCGGAGCGATCGATGCCGAGGATTTCGCTTGCGCCTGCAAGTGCTGCCTCGATGGCAAAGCCCCCACCGAAACAATAGAGGTCGAGAACGCGCGCCTCTCGGCACAATGCGGCCACAAAGCGGCGGTTCTCGCGCTGATCGTAGAACCAGCCGGTTTTCTGGCCGCCCATCGGATCGACCGGAAAGCGCGCGCCATTCTCGTGCGCCTCGACGTTTTCCAGCGAACCCATAACAAGCCGCACGTCACTCGTTAGCCCTTCGAGTGCGCGCCCGGCGCTGTCGTTGCGCAGCACTACCGCGCTGGGGCGCAGCACTCCTTCGATTGCCCGCACGATCTCCGTCTCCAGCAGATCCGCGCCGGCGGTATTGAGCTGTGCCACCGCGACGGTGCCATATCGATCCACTACGATCCCCGGCAAGCCATCCGCCTCCGCGTGAACAAGCCGATAATAGGGATCGCGATAGAGCCGGTTGCGAATTTCGAGCGCGCGCGCGAGCCGCGACGCAATGAAATCCGCATCGATTCTGCGCGAGGGATCGCGGTCGAGCAGGCGCGCGGCCACCAGAGTATGGGGATTGAATGTGGCAACGCCGAGCGCCCGGCGATCGACGCTTTGCAGGGTGACCAGGCCGCCCGCCGGCAGCGCCTTTGCCGCCGGGTCCATCTGCACTTCATTGGAATAGATCCACGGGTGTCCGGCGAGCGCGCGCTTATGGCGGCCCGGAACGAGGGTGACAGTCGGGCGGTCCGCTGGATGACCTAGCATGGCGCTGCAGTGTATTCGCCAAGGCCGCCGCGGCAAACGGTCGCGGGTGTAGGTGCGTCTCTCATTAAGCCCTCCGGGGTCGCGCGAGTTGTCTTAGAGATTGTTGTATTTGATATTTCAGCGGAATTCGCCGGTCACTAGGGCTGCTCGACCCGACCTAGTCTGATGCATCAAACCGGAGAGGGAAGCCAAACACATATTCACGATCACGGAGTTTTCAACTGCCCATTACAAGAAAGACGTTAGCGTACAGGCGGGAGTAAAATGTACGCGCCAGTATTAATCGATAGCGATGGAGAAATTCGCTCGATAGGTGCGCCGGAAATGCGGCGGGGCGCCATCGCCGATGGATGCGGTTGCGATTCCGATTGGCCCGATTGCGCGGTGCGTGAGTTCGGGTTCGTCTTGGTGCGGGAACGCCTGACTTCCGTGCAGATCATGCTGCGGCCATCCCTGGTGACGGAGCCGGCGCTGGCGGCGTTGTTCTATCATGTGGCGGAAGCGGTACCTGAGCGGGTTGTGCTTTCCTTTCTACTCGACGAGTGGCATCACGAGGTCATCCGCACGGCGCACGAGGCGATGCTACGCCTTGAGGATATTGTCTTCGCCGCGAAGACATGGCGGCCGCGCACGCGCTACCAAGCGCAATTCCATCCGTCAAAGCTGCTGCGCCATGCCACGTACCAGCGCTGGGCGCCGCTTCTTGCTGTTTGGGGACTGACCGGCGGGCGGCCGCCGGGATCGCTGGTCGATGTGTTTACCTCCTTTTCCCTGCTCGACCGCGCGATCGTGCTGCGCAATCCGCGCGGCAGCGACCGGCTGCTATTCGAGCATCGCGGCAGCGCATTTTCCTTCTTTCGTCCGTGCTGGAACCTGTTGGCGATCGGGCGCGACATCGAGGATCAGCCGGATGGCGAGTACGCGGCATCGGTCGCCGAGGCCTATCGCACCGCGCTCGGAACACGCGAGCCGCGCTTCGAGGCCGTGGACGCGGTGGTACGGACGCCGGGCCGCGATGTCCGGCGCAGCCGCTATGACCGGCTGATCCTGCCGTGGCAGAGCGCAAACGGTGAGCGGTTCGTCACCGGTCTATCAATGCTGCGAACCAGCTACGCGCTCGATTCCGCCTGACTTGGTGACCAATCAGGCTCCCATGCGGCACATGGAGGGCGCCGTGCGCGGAGACCTTGCTTACGGCGCGCCTAGTCTGGAAGATTCCGGCCATGGACCTTCGTTCCGGCGCGCTCAATCTCATCACCGACGTCGAAGGCCTTCGCGTGGGCAACGCTCACGATGCACTCGTGCGCAGCGGCGTCACGGTGGTCCTTCCCGAATCGCCCGCAATTGCCGCGGTCGATGTGCGCGGCGGCGCTCCGGGGACCCGCGAGACCGATGCGCTTGCACCGACCGCGCTGGTCGAGCGCATCGATGCGGTGGTGCTGAGCGGCGGCTCCGCCTTTGGATTGGAGGCGGCATCGGCGGTTACGACCGCGCTTGCCGCTGCGGGGCGTGGTTTTCCGGTCGGCGCGGTGCGGGTGCCGGTCGTGCCGGCGGCGATCCTGTTCGATCTCTTGGACGGCGGCGACAAGGCCTGGGGCGAAAGCCCGCCATATTCGGCATTGGGCCGCGCGGCGCTCGCGGCCGCCGAGCGTTCCTTTGATCTCGGCAACGCCGGTGCGGGCTTCGGCGCGCGCGCCGGCAGCCTCAAAGGTGGCCTCGGCAGCGCTTCCGCGGTAAGTGCCGATGGGCTAGAGGTCGGTGCGTTGGTGGCGGTCAACTCCCACGGCGAGACGACCATGCCGGGCTCGTCGTGCTTCTGGGCCTGGGCGTTGGCGCGGCCCGGCGAGGTTGGGCCGCAGCACCCGCCCACCTGGCCGCTCCCATCAGATCCCCCGCGTTACCCATCGCCCATGGCAGGTGGGCATACCAGCATCGGCGTCGTTGCCGCCAATGCGACGCTCACCCGTGCCGAAGCGCAGCGCGTCGCAATCATGGCGCAGGATGGACTGGCGCGCGCGATCAGGCCGGTCCACACGCCTTTCGATGGCGATACCATCTTCGTGTTGGCGACGGCGCGATGGGAATTGCCGGCGCCGCGAGCCGAAACGCTGTTGCGGATCGGCGCTGTCGCCGCCGATTGCGTCGCCCGTGCCGTCATGCGCGGGATTTACGCGGCGGAGAAGCTCGGCGAAAAACTCGCCTACCGGGATCGTTTTCCGAACAACTGACGGGCGTCAGCGCGAGCGACGCGTCGCCGCGAGCGGCGGCGCGAATTGGGGCTCGATATCCCAGGGGAACAGGATCCAGGTGTCCTGGCTTACCTCGGTGACGAAGGTATCGACCAACGGCCGACCCGCCGGCTTCGCGTAGACCGTGGCGAAATGCGCCTTGGGCAGCATGTCGCGCACGACGCGCGCGGTGTCGCCGGTATCCACGAGGTCGTCGACGATCAGATACCCTGCGCCATCGCCTTGAACTCCCTTCAACACCGTGACCTTTCCGCGCGCACCGAGCTTGCGGCGATCGTCGTAGCTGGAGACGCAGACGGTGTCGACCAGGCGGAGATCGAGCTCGCGCGCGACAATCGCCGCCGGGACGAGGCCGCCGCGGGCAACCGCAACGATCCCCTGCCAGGGGCCGAGATCAAGGAGGCGCCAAGCGAGCGCCCGCGCGTGACGGTGCAGCTCGTCCCAGGTCACCGGGAAATGCTTGAGGACTGTTGCCGCGGTCTCGCTCATGAAGCCTTCCTGAGCGGCGCCGCTGCGTGCGCGTCGCCGCCTAGCGGACGTAGACTTGAACTTCGTTCGACTGCGCGGTGGCACTCGTGGTCGCGGAGATGCTGATGCGATCGGCCGGGAGACCCATGTCGGTCAGCGTACGCACCACCGACTCGGCATTACGCTTGGCGCTGGTGCTGTTGAGCGCGACTTGACCGGCTGTGCCCGATGCTGGTGCGACGGCGACCACGCTGAAGACGGCGCCTGGACGGCGCTCGAGCGCCCGGCTCACCGCGCTATAGAGCGCCTGATCATAGGAGACATTCGCCCGATCGAACCGGATCACCATGAGCGGCTGTCCACCGGCAACGGGACGCGACGATGCGGTCTGCTGCGGCGCCGCGGTGCTGAAGGCACGATTCGCAAGGCTCTGACCATAGAGCTCGCCGTTCTTGATCGCGAGCGACAGCACGGTCAGGTTGCGCCGTTCGTTGGTGACGTATGCGGTCTGGCGGCTGATGTCGCCGCTCAGATCATTCAAGAGTCGGTCGATCAGCACGACAGTGCGGTTGACGTCGTTCTCCAAAATATTCAACTGGCGGTGATCTTCGTCGACGGCACCCTGCAGGCTGTAGGCGGCGCGCACGGATTCGAGGATGTAGGCTGCGAGCGCCGAATCGGATGCGGCCTCGTTGGAAATCGAATTCAGCCGCGTGATATCGGCGCCGACCCGATCGAGTGCCGCCTGAGCCTGGTTCCACTGCGCGAGCAACTGCGGGTTTCCGGGGGTGGTCCCCACCTGAAGGCGCGAGCTGATCGTGGCCACCAGGTTGTAGTAAGCGGCAGCATCCGACGCCATCTGCGTCCGCGCAGTCTGTAGCTCTTGGTTATGCTGGTTGATGTTGGTCTGCAGCCGCGTCAGGTCGCCGCGCAAGTTTGCGACCTTCTGTCCCACATAGGTCCCCGTGGCGGCGCCAGGTGTCACAGGAGCCGGCGTGTAGTTGCCGGTGCCGACGGCAGGCGGCGCCGCCGGTGCCGGCGTGTAGTTGGTGGTGCCGACGGCAGGCGGCGCTGCGGGTGGTGCTGTCGTGTAGTTCCCAGGTGCTGCCGCCGGTGCTGCGGGGCTTCCTGGAGCCGCGCCCGTTTCCGCCGCCGATGGCGGGATGGCCACGGTCTCGGGGGCCGCGCCAGTGCCCGACGCCGAGCTAGTTCCCTGATCCTCGTCGGTAGGCTCCTCCCCCGTGAAAAGCGGCGTGATGTCGTTGTCGATGAACGAGCAGCCCCAAAGCAACCCGGTGGCCGCGACGATCAAAAGATGCGAGCGGAGCTTCAACATGGACAATGTCGAGCCTCGTGTGTTCCCCTGTTGTATGCCGAGCGAGGACGGGCGGCTCCCCCCGCCGGCCATCGGTGCAGTCGACGCGCGCACCTTCTGATTCCGCGGAGCGATATTACGCAATGGGCTGTGGTGGGACAAGCCGCTTTCGCCGCCGATTGAGACGCGCCCCTTGCGCCGGCATGCCGCCGTCACGCGAATCTTGCCAGTAGCGGGGCTTGCTTGTAGCTTCGCCCCCCTGTCCGGTCTGGCGATTCAAGATCGGCGCGGGCGCCCGTAGCTCAATTGGATAGAGCACCAGACTACGAATCTGGGGGTTGGGAGTTCGAGTCTCTCCGGGCGCGCCACTTCACTGGAGCATCTTTGGAAGTTGCTGAAAAGTCGCCGACGTGTGGTGTGTCCCCGGTGACACATAGGGCCGCAAAA